>Ga0172375_10000192_pt1 | contig 94574 bp, 140 predicted proteins | sample LakKiv1m_FD_114537 | JGI IMG/M metagenome (GOLD analysis project Ga0172375, IMG submission 114537) | Freshwater microbial communities from Kabuno Bay, South-Kivu, Congo - kab_092012_11.1m | ecosystem: Environmental > Aquatic > Freshwater > Lake | place: Democratic Republic of the Congo...
CCTTGACCTTGTTTCTTCTCTTCTTTTTTAAGGATTTCATATATCATCTCAGCATTCATTCCACGATATTTTTCATCTAATAAAATTGCACTAGGCGCTTTAAGATATTGAGTATTTAGGTCTTTTCTCATATCATCAATTTGTAAATTGATCGCATAATCAGCGGCAGAATTCCATAATTCGTGATCTTTTCCTTCTCCTCTAACAAAGTGAAAGTTAGCATTGTGCATAATTTCATGAATTATTACAAATATAACTTCAGCTTCGGTTAATTTTTTAACAAATTCTGGCCAATATGCAATTGATTTACCATCGGTTGCCATAGTTTTAACATTAGCTTCAGGTGATGCTTCAACGATATTTAAATTAAATAATAATTCGGCAAAGAAGCCATAATTATTAATAATCTGCATAAAGCATCTTCTAATTTTTTTAAAAGCATTTTCATCAATTTTATCAGAAGATGCGATTTCGTTTAATTTTAACAATTTGTTATAATTATTAAAGTTTGTTAACATAATACTTTTAACTTATTTTTATTACCTATATATATTTATTTAAAAATCAAAAATCCTGATTGCTCAGGATTTTTGATTTTCATTAAATGATTAACTTTCTTTTTCTAAGTCTTTTAATTCAATATGCCATTTTTTAACATAATCCCACCAAATTTTTGATAAAGGATTACTTCCATCTTTTACATATGGATGTGCCATTCTAAAGAACGATAACATTGAAGTTTTTTCTTCCATACTATCTAATGATATAGCCCATTCTAAAACATTTTTTAATTCTTTTTCTGTTACGGTTTCACCTTTTTTGTAAAATGCGATAGCAGCTGCAACAGCTCTAGCTTGATCAAGTCTCTTAGGTGGTTTTTTAGCTTTATCACCCTTAGTGTAAACATCCTCGATATCTTTTTCACTAAAGTTTTCTTTTAATTTTAAATATTCAGTAAATGCAATAGCAGCTTCAGCACCAACTAAATCAGTATAGATATCTCTAATTTTTTGTATTGGAAATGGATGTTTCCAATTTTTTTTCCTTAAGAAATATTCTTTATGTGAAGCCATTTCCCAAGTACGTGGTGAAGGCCAGTTTGGTGTTTCTTTTTCTGGATCCAATTTATGGAAATAATTCTTATTAAATTGTAAGAATGCAATAAGCTCTGGATTAATATCTGGTTTTGTGAGTGCCCAAGTAATCCAAGATTGTAGTTTTGGTGCATAATTAACGTGTGCAAAACGGTTAGCCAAAGCTGGTTCAATTGCAGTTGCTACTGCACCACCTAAATCTTCTGGTCTGTTACCTGCTGCGACTACTATCCATTTAGAAGGAAGTTCATATCCAGCAACTCTTCCATTTAATGCAAGTGGTAATGCTGCTGAAAGAACCATTTGTTTTGCTCTGTTAAGTTCATCAAAAAACATAATGCCACCTTTTCCGGATGGTCCATTATCAGTTGGAAATATCGCTGGAATTTTTGATACCGTTCTTTCTGACTCTGGCCCAGTACCACCAGGCATCATTTCAATCTTTGGAACACCTCTGAAGTCAGTTGGTTCAATTGTTGCTAAGTGAAATTCTATTACTACAATATCTAATTCTTCTGCAACTTGATTTAAAATTTCAGTCTTACCTACACCTGGTGCACCCCAAATAAAAAGTGCATCATTTTTTGTTCTTTTTTTGCCTGATTCTACTCTATCTAAGTTCATTTGATAAGCAGTTTTGATTTCTTCTTTTAAATCCTCAACGTCAACATTTCTAATCATTGGATCAGAGTGAGTTAAACTTACACTATCCTCATTAATAGTTTGAACACTGATAGCAGCATTTTTTAATGATTCAGTTGCTAATTTAATTTCTTCTTCATCTGGTATTGATGTCATATCCATACCTGGTGCATGAATTTCAATTTTCTCTTTTGATAATTGACCTGTTTTTTTGAGAAATAAAGCGTAGTATAACCAAGGTGCAATTTTAAATTTGTTTTTGAAAAAATCGTAGATTTTAGTCCAAGCTTTTTTCAATAAATTTTCATTTAACCTATAATCATCCGCAAAGCTCTCATAATTTCTAATTGTCTTCATATTTTAAACTTTGTTTTTTTATTATATTTTCCTATATATATTATTTTTTAATTTCATTTTTTATGAAATTAAACCTTAATAGGTGGATCAGATCTAACCGTTCTAGGATCTATTTCTGTATATTCTCCCAAATAAGATTCATTGACATTGATTCTTATTGCTTCCATTAAAGCGTATTTACTTTTAACATATGTAAAAATCGGAGTTGGACATACATAAGTTTGTCCAAAGACACTATCTACTGGATTTGAATATATAAATCGAACATTATTGTATTGCCACATATGCTTATATATAAAAAAATTATTTTAAACTTTTCTCTTATATCACATTATAATAGATTAAAAAATATATTAATATGGAGAATTTAACTTTAGAATCATTCAAAGAAAAAATAATGAACTTTGAGGAAACTCAAGATGATTGGAAATTTCAAGGTGAACTACCAGCAATCATCAAATACACAGCTGATTGGTGTTCACCATGTAAGAAATTAACACCAGTTCTAGAAAGTCTTTCAAAAGAATATGATGGTAAAATAAATATTTACGAAATTAATGTAGATGAAGAAGCTGAGTTATCTTATTTATTTAATATAAAAAGTGTACCTACATTATTATTTATACCAATAAATAATCAGCCACAAATGTATGTTGGCTCTTTAACAGAGTCTAAGTTGAAAGAAATTATTAATGATGTATTGCTTTAGTAATTTGTAATTTGTAATTTTTATCTATATTATTCTTAATTAAAGCAACAATATTAATTCTACTTCTATGCTTAAGTGTAGAATTAATTTGTTTTAGATAATTTTTAAGTTGTTTTTTACCTTCAAATACAATTTCACAACAATCTGGAGTTATTAAGATATATTTCTTAATAAATTTCTTACTTTCACGATTATCTATAGATTTTTGCACTCTCTTATCACTCTTATCTAGTCCTTTATTCCAAGGAGATTTGCCCTTCAAGGATTGAGAAATTTTATTTATTCTTTCTACACTAAATGTTTTACCAAGACCTGCGATTCTTCTTTTCTCTTTTTCTTCTTTAGCTCTATCTTCACCATATATTTCAATATAAGTTTTACCTTTTCTCTTCTCAACATTTATTTTAGAAATCTTAATACTCCCTAACCTGTGCTTTTCCTTGGATTCTTCTAATTTTAGTGTACCTGCACCACCTTTTTCACCTTCTGCAATATTATAAAAATTTTTAGAATTAATAGCGTCATATAATTTTATATAATATTTTTCTTTTTCAAATAAATAATTAGCATCGTCACTTTCTTCCAATATCTCTTTGCTGAAATTCTCTATACCATATTTTTTTATTGCTAATTTAATAGCTTTACCAGATCCAAAATAATATTTATTATTTTTGGTATCAACACCAATATACTTTTTATTATTAATATTATTAGTGGTTAAATATATTACTCCCATATATAGTATATATAAAAAGAAAAACCTGAACATTTGTTCAGGTTTTTTCTTCATCTGTTGATTTTATGATTCCTCTGGTACAATAAGCCAAGCTACTAGATACAACCAAAATGTTATACCACCAAAAAGTAAGCATCCTACCGAAATGAGTCTCACGATAGCTGGATCAGCGTCTAAGTATTTTGCTATACCTGAACATACGCCACCCAACATTTTATCAGATGTCGATCTAAATAATCTTTTTTTCATAATTTTTATAAATTTATATTTTATATAAATATTTTAGACTTTTGTTTTTACTATTAAATAAAAAAATGTAACTTTATTATAATAAATAGGTATATGTAATTATGAAAAAAGAAAATTTCATAGAAGAATATTGTAGAATTTACGATCTTCATCAAAAATATGAAAATGAAATAAAAGATAAATTACAAAATCTTTTGTTATCTGCTCAATCAGAATTGGGTAATTTTTTTATTTCTAAAGGATTTATTCATCATAAATATACCGATAAATGGCATTATATTTATAATTATTATTATGATCCAGAAATCAAGGTTGGAATTCTATTAAAACCATACACTTTTATTCATATAGATAATGATTATAATTCAATACAAGCTTTAATAGTTTATAAATGTAAAAATAAATTTTTACAAGGCGAAAAGAGTATTCTTTTCTTTTTCAAAAAGGAAGGTCCAGAAAATGCTTATAAGAGATTTAAAAAATACATTGGTAAAACTGAAATCAGAAGAATGAAAAATATCTTAAGAAGAAAATTTCCTAAAGAAATGTTAATTGATGATAGAACAGAAAAAATCAAGACTATTAATGAAAAAAAGCCGTCAATTTGACGGCTTTTTTTATTGAATAATAAATTTAACTGGTATTGAAAATGAAACATTCACTGGTTTTTCACGCTGTTTACCAGGTTCCCAAAGAGGTGCAGCCTTTAAAGCTCTAATAACTTCTTCATCTAATGCAGGATCAACACCTCTAATAATATTGATACCCGAAACTTCACCTTTTTTGTTAACTATAAATCCAACATAAACCGTTCCACTAATACCATTTTCTAAAGCAATTGATGGATATTTAACAGAAGATTGAATATAGTCCCTAAATTCTTCAAGACCTTTACCTTGAAACTTTGGCATTTGTTCAACAATAAGAAATATTCCTTCTTCCTCTTCTTCTTCTTGTTTATTATTACCTATCAAATCAGCAATTTTAATTGCATCATTTTGATTAGCATCAAAAGATTCAAAATCGAGATTATCATCAAGCTTTACATCATTATCAACTATATTAAGATCTATAATAACGGTTTTTGGTTTAGGCGGATCAGTTGGCTTTTGAAGCTCTTGTCTAGTGATAGGAATTATTTCTGATTCACCTTGTATATCTCTACTTACCAGAATAAATGAAGTATTAATGTTTTGTTTAGTATATTCCATAGCGAACAGCATAAAACATAAAGATAGTATTAATCCAATTTCTAAAAATAAAGTTCTTTTATTTTCAAGATTAGCGTTATTAGTCTTTTTATTTTTCATATTGTCTTATTTATCTTCTACCACCAGAACTACCAGAACTTCTTACTGAACTTGAACTTGAACTACTTCTTACAGAACCACTAGTTCCTGAACCATAACTTCTTGTTGAAGAACTACTACTTGAACCATAACTTCTTGTTGAAGAAGAATTGCTACTTGAACCATAACTCCTTGTAGGGTTTGAATATGAACTACTTGAGTTTCTTGTCGGACTGGTGTATGAAGATGAACCTGAGCTTCTACTAGGTGCAGAATATGTTCTTGTGCTATTTGAACTTGAACTTGGTCTGCTAATTGTAGATGTATTGCTTGTACTTCTAGGTGATGTATAAGTTCTCGTAGTACTGGTAGAATTTGGATTGGTATATATTCTTGTAGTAGAATTAGTATTTTGTTCAGTATTCTTTCTTAATGTGTTTGTATTTTGCGGTGTTCTTATATAAGTATTTTGTCTAACGCTATTATTCTGTTTTGTTGTTATATCTTTAATTTCTACTGCTCTAGTAGTCCTATTACTATAATAAACATCGTCATTATTTGAATTATTATTCAGAATCGTTCTTCTTCTATATGAGTCATTAACCCCTCTAGAACCTAAATAGGTATCAGTCGGATTAGTTTTTCTCGGACCATATATTGTTTTATCATGTCGGTTGTGTTTATAATCTAAATAAATTGGATAGTGCCGTCCATAATGATTCCAACGATAACTATATGGATACCAACTCCAGTAGCTATCAAAATACCAATAATTATAAGGATACCAACTATATCCGTATATAAAATTCCAATCATTATAATATCTCCAATTCCATGTTATACCTGGATTATAATTCCAGTACCAAGGATCATACCAATAGATACTAGACGGTCTATATCTCCAATAGGAATCAAAAAATATACTATAAGAAGAATAATCAATTTCATCTTCATTATAGTAACTTGCCAAAGTGTCTGATTGTGAATATTTATTCTGATCAGAAACAACTACTTTTTGTTGATAAGTACAACTTACAAAACTAAAAATAGCAACTAGAAAAATAAATAACTTTTTCATGATAAAGTCTATTTTTTATAGTATATATTATTATTTTATAATAGTAAAGATTTTATACGCAAGAAAGTTTAACTCGATTAATAAATTTTCTGAGTGTTACACGACATAGATAATTTAGCTCCGGCTTCTACCTTTATTTTTTCTGTTGTTATATCTCCATTGAATGTTGAGCATTCTTTTAATGTAACTAAACTTGAAGAAATAATGGTACCTTTAACTTCACCTGATATTTCAGCACCTTCACAATCAATATTTCCTTCTATATAACCTACATTTCCGAGTGTTAATTTACCTTTACATTTAAGATTACCGTTTAATTTACCATCAAATCTGAAATCTCCATCAATAACAATATTACCGTTTAATTCGGTACCGGAATTGAGCATATTAAAAGATGGTTTCGACATATCTTTTGATTTTATCATTCTCTTATTTTATTTTTTTAAATAGATCATTCTCTATTATGTATTTATATACATCTTCATCTAAATAATTTAGAACCTCTCTTGAACCATTCATAAAATGTATTCTAATCGACGATGATGAAGTCTCAATAATAGATGATTCTCTGTTGAGGAACATATGAGGTTTTTGTAAATACCAATTTACATTAACATCTCTTTCTACACCTTTTCTGGGTACAACAACAAATCTAGCCATTCTTTCAAGTTCTTGATAATTAACCCACTTATCAAAAGTATTTGCATTATCTAAACCTATAATCATTGCAAATTGATATTTCTCATTCAACTCTTTTTCTTCTTTAAGTTTTTTGAAAAAATAATAAGTTTCACCTTTTAATTGATTTCGAATTTCATAATCAAAAATTTTAATTCTACTATCACATTTTGCAGCGATCTCACACATCTTAAGTCTATGCTCAGGTGAAGTTAAGTTATTTTTAACTAGGTGTTCATTCGATGGCATTAACCATACTTCATCAAATTCGCCAGAAGAATTTAAAACAAATTGAGCTAACTGAATATGTCCTAAATGTATAGGATTAAAATTTCCACCGAGTATAGCAACTTTAGTTTTACGACCTAATGTTTTATATTGCTCTTTTCGTCTATTTATTTTAGATAGTGTATTTAAAATTAGTTCTTCTGCATTCCAACCACTTTCTGTACATAATTCAAAAATGCTAGCTAATAAATCACCTGATTCTTCTTTTAAGTTATTAACATCTTGCCATTTCATCAATTCAAAAAATTCATTTTGAATATCGTTTAATCGTTCCTTTAGTGGTGTATAAGCAAAATGCTCTTTAAATGTACTATCGATTAGTTTTTGTAAATCTTTTGTTTCCATGTTAAAAATTTTATTATTCTACAAATATAAGTAATAAAAATTACAAATTTTTAATATAATTAATACATTTTTCAACATCAAAGTTAAACCATTCTGATCTACCATCACATCTTTCTTGATTTAAATATGTCGGATGATATAAATTATATTCCTTATATTTATCATGTACCATATTTTCTAATATACCTTTATTTTCAAAAACTTTAACTATCTCAATATTTTTTGTTGATGCATAATATTTTGTATTTAATTCTCTACATCTTCTAATTACATTATTTGATACGCCAATTTTATAAATATTATATTTAATATCTTTAAAAATATAAAGATGTTGCTCAGTTTTAAAATAGACTTTTTTACAAAAACTACAATTACATCCATTCAAATGTGAACTTGGTCTTTGCTCAAAGATACCATGTTTTGAACAAATAATTTTTATTTTTGAATCTGTATTCTTATATTCTACTAATGAATAATCATATTTATCACCGTGAATTTTCTTTGCTTGTTCTATAAATTCTTCCGTTGTTTTTCTTTTTAATCCAGAACAAAATATACATTTTTGACCCAATAAATGTTTGTTTGGTTGTTGCTCAAATATACCATGCTCTTTACATATTATTTTAACTTTTTTGTAATTATTTTTATATTCTACCAATGAATAATCATACTTATCACCATGAATTTTCTTTGCTTGTTCTATAAATTCTTCTGTTGTTTTTCTAGCCACACCACCACATTTAGGGCATCCATACTTTTTTGTTATGTGAGACTTATAATCTTACTTAAAAATACCATGTATTGAACATATTATTTTTATTTTTGTCTTATTACTGATATAATCAGTAGCTAAACTATAATCATATTTTTCACCATGAATCTCTTTTCCTAAGTTTATAAATTTTGATATATCATTCATATTAATCTTTTTTATCTATATATAAAATAAAAAAGATGCATTTACGCCAATTCTCAACACATTAGTTTTTAAATGTTTTTAATAATTTAAAACTCGAATACAGGTTTCATCGTAACCATAGGCTCTCAAATAGTTATTAATATAAGATATAATATTTTCACTACCAACAGGATTAAACGAATGAACATAAATTTGAGGAAGTGGTACATCAGTATTCATACTCAATTCAACTAAGAATTTAGCAGCATGAAATCCAGTTTTTTCTTTGATGTTATTATAATCAATGGTTTCACCACCATTAATAAGTTCTCTCATAGCACTATCATCAAGATCGTGATCTAATGAAATTAGTTCAATATTCTGTAAGCCAATTTCATTAACTTTTTCAACAAATTTTTGATAAGTGCGAACTATGATCCAATCTTTTTCAGCTGGTATTCGACAATCGTCTAAATAAATTTTATATTTCATTCTATTTCAGTTATTTTTCCATAAGTATTAACACACCATTTATAGGCAGCGTCAAATGAATCTCTTTCATCAAGATAGTCCCAATCTTCTATATATGCTTCATCACTTTCATATGGATCGTGCCAAATAGTATAGATTTTCTTACCGGTTTTTTTCGGACCGTCCTTACTATATTTTACCTGATCAACTTCCTGTATGCACAATCCTTCTTCTGTTGATTTATCAATCGAAAATTTCCATTCCTTAGTTTTCATATAATTAGTTTATTAAAGTTAATATACAAATATAATAAAAAATGAGGAAATTTCCTCATTTTTGTCTTCTTATTTTTTCAATATTGTCTAATTTTTTACTTCTTACTTCTTTTAGTTCCATATAGAATATAGTAAGTGTTACATATCCATCTACTTGAGTCTGCTCAGTATGTATTATTTCATACTTACCTGAGTTTAACCAGTTGTTCACCTCACCTTCAAGATCTGTTTTATAGATAGTTATAACTTTACATTTCATACCAGACTATATTTTTATCTCTATATATTATAGTATAGTAGTTCAAGTAAAGTTTTTTATTCTAACTTATAATTTAAAATAGTTTCTATTAATTTATTATAGAAATCATCTAAATTATTTTGTATCTCTAATCCAGGTCTTGCTAATTTTGTTTGAATAATAACATTATTTTTTCTTTGATAATCTGAATGACAACCAACTACAAGAGTCTTATTAATTTTATCTTGTGGATAATGTAACGGCCAAGAATGCCATCTTATATATGAGCCATATTCAAATAATGTTATGGGGTTTAGTGAGCCATATGAAAACCAGAAACCAATAATATCAGATTTATTCAATTTATCATATTCCCATCTAACTTGAGGATCCTCCTCTGGAATCTCTTCACACCTTGGACTAAAAACAATAACATCCTTATATTGAAGTCTTTCATCATTTAAGAATCTATCACACAAATCTTTTTGCCAATTTGGACAATTACTAATGCCACCTGCGAGAAAAATTTTAATAATATCTAGTCTAGATTCATTTGCTGGTGATTGTACTATTTCTACCATACTCTATTTTTTATTAATATAGAAAAAATATATTGTTTAGTTTTTTAATTTGAATTAAGTATTTATAATATATAAATAAAAAAGATTAAAAATGGAAATTAAAATACAACTAGATAAAAATCTTTCCGATGATATTATTGGAGTAGAAGTATCAGAAGATAGCAATCCAGATGTAGTCGTTGGAAAAATAATATCATATAATGCTGAAACTGGAATTGCAATTTGTGAATTAAATAAAAAAGACGATGAATAATCATCGTCTTTTCTAATATTTTTAAATATTAATTATTCTTCTTCGTCTTCATCCTCATCAAATTCAAAGACACCTTCATCTTCATCATCATCTTCATCTTCATCATCTTCATCATCTTCATCTTCTTCATCTTCTTCATCTTCTTCATCTTCATCGTCTAATTCAAAGACATCTTCCTCATCATCGAATTCATCTTCTATTTCTATAATATCTTTACCCATCTCAAGATCTTGAATCATTTCCATAAGATTGTTTAATCCTTCTTCTGGAAATTCTGGCAAATTAATAACTTCTTCAATCCAACCAATCCAATCACCATCGGTTTTCTCATCAATTAGATCAGTAGTATCTGAATCTATAAAGCCTTGCTGCTCCATTTCTAATAAATTTTCTCTGAGGTTATTGATGAAATGATCAATAACATCTTCATCTGCATCTTGTATAAATTCTTTTATTTTCTCAATCATAGTATCAGTATCCATACCGAATTTAGGTTGCATTAAAGTATTATTTAAAGATTCATCATCAGTTTTACCTGCTGGAATTATTTCTGTGACTCCTTCTTTTAAAACATCAAGTCCAGTTTCCGTTCTTTTAGTTTTCTTTGCTTCGTCAGCCTTCCAATTATTTTTGAAATCTTCAAAGCCAAGTAAATTTTCTAATTTTTTCATTTTCTAAATTATTTTTATCAATAAAGTATATATTAAAATAATATATTAATTTTTTATATATACTTAAAAATATAAAGTATCTAAAAAACGTGAAAAGTTATAAATACTTCTTATTAGAAAACCTTACACCAAAAGTTAAATTGGAATTTCCAGACCTTCGTCAGTTTTTTAATTACGATTGTGGTGTTACCGCTATGCAACAAGTTCTCATATATTATGGTGTTGAAAAAAGAGAAGATGAACTAATAAAATTACTTGATGCAAAAAGAACAAGTATTGAAGAACACGGTACTAAACTTGCTAAAATGGTAGAAGTTGCTAAATATTTTGGTTTAGAAGCTGAAGTAGTTAGAAACATATCGATTAAACAATTAAAGAAATATATTGATGAAGGTATTCCACCAATTATTTTAATGCAAGCATGGCGTGATTATTCAGTTGATAATTTGGACTGGAAAAAAGATTATAAGGATGGTCACTATGTTGTAGCTATTGGATATAATGATAATTGTATATTTTTTGAAGATCCTGCATCAGTCACCAGAACATATTTAACTTTTGAAGAACTTGAAGAAAGATGGCACGATGTTGATGATAATAATAAAACTAAGAATAACCACGTTGCTGTTATTATAAAAGGTGAGAAAAAATTTAAAAGCAATTTAATAATCCATATGGATTAGTAATTATGATAACAAAATTTAAAATATTTGAAGGTATATATGATTCAATTATAAATAAATGTGATTCCTATATTTTAATAAATGGAGATTATGAATCCGTGATAAAAACTCTTAAATTAATCAATAAGAATAATATAAATAAAATATTTGGTAATGCTTTGCTAATAACTATTTTAGATGATTTGAAACTTTTGATCGCTAAATTGGAAGAAGAAGCCTATTATTTATCAGATAAAGTAATAGGTATTTTCTTAATACACATACCTTATTATGTACATAAAAGTCTAAAATATATACAGATTAGAAAAGAAATACAAAAACATAAATTAATAGATAAACATTCAGAAAAATTCACAGGTGAATTAAAATTCATAAATGGTGAACCTTTCCTGGATACTTTAATAAAAGATGTAAAAAATATAATATATAAAAAATGAAACATATAGAATCTATCAATGAATGGTTTAAGAGGAAGGATGATAAACTTGATAATTTTATTAAGGATTTAATTAAAATTATTAAAGAAGAAAATTTATTCATTGGTTTTCAGGGATACATAAATAAGGAATATTTCTATCAACCTTATAGCGGCACTTTTAGTATTATTTTTGAAGATAAGAAATATACATTTACTGTTAATTATAAAAACAAATGTGAATTATCTATTTATGGATATCCCCCGGCAAATGTGCAAATAAGAGGTAACTGGTATTTAGAAAATAATGTTAGTATACCACTTAAATATTATAATGCTATTGGAAAAATATATAAGGATAGAAAAAAAGAAGAAGAAAAAAAACAACAAAAAAATGCTATTAATAAATTGCCTGATATTTCAGATGTAGGTAGAGCAGCAAAAAAATATAATTTATAAGAATGAAAAATTTTGAACAATTTTTAAATGAGAAATTTGATAACATTAATAATGATTTGATTAATGAAATTAGAGAATATCTACTAACTAATTATCCAAGTGATTGGTGGAATAATGAATTCTCAAATAGGGTGTATGATTACATCGGTACTGATGATGTTGTTGGTAGTGGAGATGAAGATGATGAATCTACCTGGGAATATGAAAACGAAGAAGAAGCTTATCAAAGTTTATGTACTGGCGGTGCAGTAGAATATGATTTATTAGGCGAAATAAGAGAAGATATTAGAGAACATTTTCATTTATCTGATGAAGAGTATGATATAAACGATATTGGTGATATTGTAGAAGATCATATGTGTAAAATGTGTGATTGGTATGATCATATGATATTTGGTGAAAATGCTGGTGATTTTTTAGGAATAAAAAAAGGTCTTAATAAGCATGGTAATAATTGGTGGAATAATTTACCTAATGAAACAGATGATGGAATTAAATTATGAAATATTTAAAACAATATGAACAAGTACAACCAGCAAAAGTTTGGTTAGTAAAAATCGACCAATATTTTGAAGTATCATTAAGAAAAATTGATATGGATGAAAATGAAATAAAAAGATGGTTATATAATTTTACTAATAATGTATCGAAACCAAAAACAGATGAAATATTAGTAATGTTAAGTCGTTTCGGCGGTTATTCTTGGGATGATGTACCACCTAAATTTGAAGAAGTTATACTCACACCAAAAGAAAAAGAACAATATGACTTAGAAATAAATGCTAAAAAATATAATTTATGAAATATTTGAGACTATATGAACAATTTACAAATAATATAACAATCAGTATAGACATAGATGGAACTATATCTAATTTTACTGAGGCATATAACTATACGTTTAAAAAATATTTTCCAGATAAAGAAACATTTATAGCTGATGATTGGTATTGGTATCGTAAAATGGATTATAATGGTGAAGATCCTGATAAGTGGTTTAAAGCCAAAAAAGCAGAAACTTTTGAATATGCTAAACCTTATCCGAATGCTGTAACTACGGTTAATAATATTTATGATTTTATTAAAAATTATGGATATAAACTCGATATCGTTACTAATCAAGTTACACAAGAATCTAAAGATGCTGCGATAGTATGGCTAAAAAATTATGGGTTTAAATATGATAACATAATTTTTGTTGATTCAGCCAAAGATAAATGGAAATATGCCGATATAATGGTTGATGATGCTGATAAAGTTATTGGAAATAAACCTCTTAGTAAAGTATCAATTAAAGTTGAACAATTATGGAATACAAATGTTGAAGGTGATTTTAATATACCTAATATAGAATCATTGAATATAAATATTATAAAACAGGCTATTGAAAAACTTAAAAGTATTAAGCTCAGATGAAATATTTACATTATTTTGAAAAACGACCAGAAGATATATAATTTATAAAAATAATATGATAAAATGAAACGAATAAAACTATTTGAAAATTTTGATGAAAATATGATCATAAAAGTAGGTATAGATATAGATGGTACCATTAATAATATGGTTGATGCTTATAATGAACTATACCAAAAGTATTTTCCGAATAATAAAGTGTATAAAGCTGATATTTGGGATTGGTATCAGCAAATGGAATACGATGGTGAAAATCCAAAGGAATGGTTTGAAAGTCACAAAGCAGAGGTCTTTGAAACTTGTAAACCTTATCCAGGTGCAGTAAATACTATCAGTAAAATTTATGATTATGTTAAAAGTCAAGGCTATGATTTATACATAGTTACAAATCAACCAACACCTGAAGCTAAAGTTGCAGCACAAATATGGCTAGATGAAAATGGATTTCAATATGATAAAGTATTTTTTGCTGAACAATCAGCAGGAAAATGGAAGTATGCTGATATAATGATAGATGATGGTATCAAAGTTTTAAATGGTAAACCTGATGATAAAGTATCTATTAAAGTATCACATCCTTGGAATGATAAATGTCATAGTGATTTTTTAATTCATAATATAACTGAATTAACTGTGGATTTAATCAAAGAAGCTATTGAAAAATTCATAGAAAAAAATTAACCGGAAAGAAAAAAATTAACCGGAAATATAAACATTTAAATTTTAAAACCATATAAAATTTATCTTTGTTTATTTTGAAGATTGGTGGTCAGCCCCAAAACGGTAAGTGAAATATTCACTTACCGTTTTTTTGTACCTCCACCCAGATTCGAACTGGGATATCAAGAGCCTAAATCTTGCGCGACTGCCGATTACGCCATGGAGGCTTATGTGCTCCTACCCAGATTCGAACTGGGACTATTCTACTTTTGAGATAGACGACTCTGCCAATTGGCCTATAGGAGCATTATTATGTAGACCACATCAGATTCGAACTGATACTTTAACGATCTTAAATCGTTTGCCGCTGCCAATTGGGCTAGTGGTCCATTTTGTACCCTTGGTGGGAATCGAACCCACAGAAAGTCTTGGTTCTTAGCCAAGCGGATATGCCTATTCTCCTACAAGGGCATTTTTGTAGTCCTGGAGAGACTCGAACTCTCAATCCTCAAAGGGCATTAGTTCTTAAGACTAACGTGTATCGCCATTTCCACCACAGGACCATAGTTGAAAGAACTATAAAATAAAAAAACCTCAGTTTTTGACTGAGGTTTTTATTAATTGTGTATATAATTGATATTACAATAGCATAAATCGCTCAGTCAACTTGTTGCATAACAAGAGGTTTAAGAGCAGTACTAGGTTCATTATGTTATTGTAGTTTTTCATTTCGTTTTTAGTTATTCTTATATGATGCAAATATAATAAAGTTTTTTCTTTTTTCTATATATTCTTAAAAAAATATTATTTTTTTCTATTTTAATCCGAATTTTAGAGTTTTAATTGTTTCTACAAAAATAAGAAATTATTTTGAAATAAAAAATTATTTCAAAAATTTATTTTAAGGACATCCGCAATCTTCATCTTTTTTTAACTTGTTTCCAGATGAATCACTTTCTTCATCTTTGTCGTTTCCTTCTATTATTTGATCAATTAAATCAATATAAATGACATAATCACTATAATCTGCATCATAGCAAATTTTATCTTCAGTACATTTATTGTAAATATAGTTTTTGACGTACAAATAGATATCATCAAAATTCTGATACTCATCTAGATCATTAGGTATTCTTAAGCCATACTCTAAAGGATCTTTACTGTGATAATTATCTGTATCATCCATAAAATATTTCGAATGTAATTCAAATATAATATCTTCAGCTGTCAAATTGAAGATATTCTGGTCTCTGATCTTTAAAAAGTCGATTATGATATAACCACTATGTCTTTGCTTATAACAATAAAATGTATTATTAATGTCTTTGATATATAATTCTAGTCCTATCATGCTTATTTTATACAAAATGAAAACTTTTGTTTATATTTTAGATAAAATAATCTATGGGTAAAATTCAGAATGATAAATACTATACATCTAGAGAATTAGCAAAGTATTGTATAAATAAAACTTTTGAGGTCATAGATGAAAAAAATGTTTCAGATATTATAGAACCAAGTGCAGGAAATGGTTCATTTTCAGATCAATTATTTTTTTGTTCTGCTTATGATATTGAACCAGAATCAAAAAATATAATTCAACAAGATTTTTTACAATTAGATATACAGTATAAAAAAGGTAGATTGATTATAGGTAATCCACCTTATGGCGCTAAAATGCAATTAGCTGCAAAATTTTTCAAAAAGTCAGTAGAAATAGGAGATTATGTTTCTTTTATATTGCCTATTTCTCAATTAGATAATATTATTACTTTATATGAATTTGATTTAATTTATAGTGAGGATCTTGGATTAAAAAATTATTCTGATGTCAAATTACATTGCTGTTTAAATATTTATAAAAGACCAGAAGGTGGATTAAATTTAAAACCAAAATTCGAAATGAAAGATATTACCATTGTTAGAGATGCTAAAAAAGGCTACGATCAAATTGAAGATGATATAAGAATGGTTTACTGGGGGTCTGGAAGTGCTGGAAAAATATTAAATAGAAATGATAAAAGATATGCTGGTGAATATAAAATTAAAATTCACAATGATGGTCTTAGAGAAAAAATTATTCAGATTTTATCTAATGTTGATTGGAAAAAAGAATTAAAAGCAATAGCAATGCTTAGAATTAAGCAATATCATATATATAATCTTTTAAAAAGGGAAATTCCAGGTATTATGTGAACTACTTTTCTTTTCCGCATTCACATTTACCTTCTTCACACTTACATTCTTCACAATCACAGTCTTCACATTTTTTACCGCATTTATCGCAACATTTTTCTTCTTTTTGGTAATTTTTATCACCTTTACCACATTCAAAAAGAAATGTTTCAAAAGTTTTGATTCTTTTCATATACAAAAATTAATTTTCAGTATATATAAAAATTTTAAAAACATTTTTTATTCGAATGTAACTGGCTCGTAATCCATTGAATCAATGTCGCCAACCTGAATTAACTGAGATAATAGCATGTCAATATCAAAAACATCAAATTCTCAAATATGTGCATCCATAATTATAAATTTTAAAAGGTTAAAAATCAAATTTTTTTATTAATATAGAAGGAGATAAGAAATTATAAATGAACTTTTTAATTGGATATTTAGCAATAAACATACCTAAAATAGGAATAAAGTTTTTCATTGAATAGGTATTTTATTAATTCTTGTTAAATGTCTACCACCATCAAATTCTGTTTCTAGAAAGATTTTCACAATTTTTATTGCATCATCAGTTGATATAAACCTAGCAGGTAATGCGCACATATTAGCATCATTATGTTTTCTAGCTAATGATGCAATTTCTTTTTGCCAACAAAGAGCAGAACGAATTTTTGGATATTTATTAACTACCATATTAATTCCGTTACCACTACCACATAAACTAATACCGAAATCGAAATCACCTTCTGATAATCGCTTTGCTAATGGGTGTGCAAAATCTGGATAATCACAACTATCAGTTGAATAACAACCAAAATCAGTTATTGCATATTCATCATCAAGTAACCACTTAATTAAATTTTGCTTGGTTTCAAACCCTGCATGATCTGAGGCTATACCTATTTTAATCATAATTGAGACTTATTTACTATTTTTAATTTAACACTTCTTAGAAGTTGATTAATATTGAATTTATCTGTTTCATAATTCACTGTTCTTTTTTTTAAAAAACTTAGTTCATTATTTTTAAGTAAAAAAACAGTATCTGAAGAATATACATCTACTCCGTAAAAATTAGTATTACTGGTTAGATTTATAATTATAATATTCTTATCTCTAATTTTTGATGCAAGACTTCTAATCTGATTATCAATTTTTTTACGATACATCATTCTTTGAATGGGATCGGGATCATTACTTATTTCATCATATGTGAGAAATTTCATCAATATTATTGAATTATCTTCTATATCATCATCTAGATCCACTGTAGACAATCTATCTACACCAGAGAAGCAATTAATAATTTTATAATCCTTTTTCAAATCTTTTAATATAAAATTGATAAATTGCTCTGATTTAATATCGTGTATAAAAGTTACCATCTTTCCTTTACAACGAATTACTGAATTATATATGATATCATATTTCATATTTACATTATTCCTTATATCCAATAAATTTCAAAAAATCATCTGTTGGTTTTACTTTATGTGTTAAAACATAATGACTAGCAAAATCACCAGGCCAACTATAATTATCTAATTGATACTCACAACATCCTAAAATTTCTTCAGTGATTCTACTATATGAAAATCCTCTGTAAAGTACTTTTTGTGCAATTTTTTCTTTTTTGATAATAAGATTATAAATAATATTAGCTTCTTTTTCTGATAATACATTTGATACAGGCATAGGATATTTAGGATAATGTTCAGAATACCAATAACCTTCTATTTTTATACTTTCTTCTGTTTTCATGTTGTTATTTTTATATTTCCAAATCATAATTACCTAATATTAAAAATCTTGTTGCATCTTTACCACTTCCATCTTTTGGTACTTTTTTACCATTACTATATAAAAATTCTTTAACTGGTTCTGGTCCAACATTGTGAGCCATAGCAATTATACCTGATTCTGTAATTGCCCATCCATTAAGAAATGTACCGTCAAATTTTTTGATTTCATCTTTTAGATAAACATATAAAATATCTACCCATAGTCTCATAGCGGCTTCTTGTAATTCAGGATTACTTTTCCATTTTTCCCAACTAATATTATCAAGATTGATAGATTTTCTTGCACTCTCACCCATCTGATATTTACCCCAATACTGACTACCTTCTCTTCTAGCTTCATAAGGATTTTCCCAACCATTAGATTCTATTCCATGTAAATTTTCCTTCCACATTTCATAATCTTTTGATGCATCCTTTAAATGAAAAATTATAAAATTTGCATCTTTATTTAGTATTTTCTTATAATTTACAATGTTTATAGAATCTTTGTGTATATCTCCGGTTGAGGGTATATAGACCGGATATTGAGAATAATTGGGCTTTGAAATTTTCTTAATATTAATATCAATACCAAAAGTCAATAACAAAACTATCGCTATAATCGCTATACCTATTAAAAGAATAAATAATTTAAGAGTATATTTAGAAAATAGACGTAGAAAGAATAGTTTATCGTATTGGAAAAAATATTTAATCTTTCTAGGAATTAGATTTTTTTGATATTTAATTGTAGCCTGAAGCAATTCATCAGATATTTCAACATCATGTTTTAATGATGGATCTAAATGATAATCGTTCTTATCGTGTAAAATTTTATTTAGATTTTTCCACATCTTTTTTATAATTATATAGTAATTTAGTTTCCTTAATAAAAAAATCAAAAATTAGAAGCAAACCAGAATTCTAAATTTTTTATTTCTTTCAATTTTATTTTTAACAACTTGAATTTGAAGTATTTCCATTACAAATATACGGAAAATATTTCATTTAAATACTATCATTCTCTAAATATTTTTTATATTCGAGTAATCCTCTTTCTAAGTTATATTCTGGTTTCCATCCAGGTAACCATAATTTAGAGTCAGATTTAGTATTAAATTGATAGCCTTTTGGAATCATATTTTTATTATGATATGAATATGGTATTTTCATTATTTTCATTATATCTTCATAGGTTCTAGATTCTCCACTACCAACATCATAATATTTTCTATAATATAATTTTCTATAATATGTATAAGCATAGATATTTGCACTTACAACATCATCAACATATATAAAATCTCTTTTAGGTTCACCTGGAAAAAGTTTAACTTCTTCATTATTTTTATACCTTAAGAACATTTGATATGCAATAGATGCCATATTTCCTTTATGATCCTCGCCAGGTCCATAGACATTGAAATATCTCAAATTAATACCTGAGTGTAAAGAAACATAATTTTCGCCTGCGTATTTACTCCAGCCATAAAGATTACTAGGATATTGATTATTGATGCCATAATTTGCTGCGGATGAAGAATATATTAATGGTATATCATATATTTTACTCCAAGATGTTATTACTTTGGTTGATTCGTAATTTCGCAACATCATATAATTCACATCGTTCTCAAGTGTATTAGAGCAAGCACCTACATGAAAAATGACATTTGGCATAAAATCATATAACATTTTTTTTAACTTATCTATCCAATTGGAATCATCAAAATAACTTTCGTCTATACCCAACAATAAGTTATTATCGTTAGAAAGTGCATTATATAATCTTTTACCTATAAATCCTTTATATCCTGTTATAACAATTTTATTCATATCTTCTTTTTAATGAAAATAATTATAAAAGTTTAAAAATAAAAAAAGAGAAGCTTTAAGCTTCTCTTTTTTTATTACCTAATTTATCAAGTTTAATTTTTCTTAAATATTTTGTTACATCGTCTGGTAAACTATTTTCTCTTTCTATCCATTTTCTATTTCGAATTCTATCATCTGAATGATCATAACAGTCTTTACATATTGTAGAAATCCAGCCCTGAGTATATCCAACATTTTCAGTAGACCCGCAAAATTCGCAAGTATTAGCAGACATATGCTCAGCTAAATTGATCATTCCTTCAATATACTCATCACCTCCATTAAAATAAAAAGATAAAGTTCCGAATTTTTCTTTAACCTGAGTTGCTACAACTTGAGGTATTTTTTCATCCTCTCTTCTATATTTATTATTAATATCAATATAGCTTTGTATGGAATAACAAAGTTGATCTATCAACCAAAACCAGCCGTCACTATGCTCAAATCCCCAACAAAGTGCTGTTTCCATAGGATTTCCATATCTATTTATGAAAATTTTCGGATATTTTTGAACCAGATAATTGTCTAATTTTTCTTGCATAATTTACAATTTTTACCGTGTGATTTTATATAATTCGGTTTTGTGAATTCTTTATTACAATATTCACATTTAATTTTAATTTTATCATTCTCTCTTTTCATTTCAGATATTTTCTTACGAACTTCTTCATTTTTAGATGGATTGTTTTCACCAATTATATCAGTTCTATCGTAATGTTTACCTGTATTTTTCTCTCTACATTTTTGTTTTATTGATTCCGCTCTTTCCGTTCCATACTTATCAATATATGTTATGTTTAATAATTTTTCTGATAATTTTCTTTTAGTTTCATCACTATGATGCCAACCGCATCCTCTTGAAGATTTTCCTTTTTTTGATTCACTCATTTTTTTTCTACTTTCATCAGAATGAGTTCTTCCAGACCAATTATTAAAAATCCAACCATGAGATTTATCACTGAGTTTTTTTCTTATATTTTCCTTGTTAGGATTATTTGTAAAATTATCACCACCAAAATTTCCAATACAAATATTATATCCATTAGGGTATAAACAATTTTCATTGGTAATCCAGTATATTTCAGATTCGTTTAATTCTTCTTGATTTTCACATGGTTGTAAAATTTCTTTTTTAAAATTTTCTACTCCATATTTTTTTATCGCTAATTTAAGAATTTTACCGGAACCTAAATAATTTATATCATTTCCTTTTTCTTGTCCAATATAAATTTTATTATTTATTAAATTTGTTGTTTTATAAACATGCATATACTATATATAAAAAAAATCATCCTCCGGAATCTCCTTTATAAATTACTTTCTTCATAAATTTGATAATCGAAATACCAAGGTGATAATTTTTCATCGTTTTCTATTTTCATCATTTCTTCTGCTGAACTTTTAGCAAGTTCGTACGAATCATAAGAAATTAAAAATCTATTTGAATCATGTTCTACAAAAGGATCTCTATGAGTATTTCTCCAAATAATTATATAACTCATAATACTACTTTAATAATTTCAAAATTATCTGATGATCTCCAAAAATCTTCATCATCAACTTTCACAACATCGTTTAGTTTAATTGCAATATTTTCCCAATCTTTCCAATCACTATTATTCAGTAGCCAATCAACACCTTCATAACTATCATTCATAACATATTTGACTTCATTTTGATATTCTTGACTATCTTTAGTATATCCATCAACTTCAATTGCATAATGATTAGCACGATTTTCAGCAACATCTTTCAAAGGAATTAAATATTGTCCTCTAGGAGTATTACATTTAATTGCTCTCATATTATTTTTTCTGTTTAATTAACACATCATCAATCATTCCGTAAGACTTTGCTTCTTCTGATGTCATCCAATAATCTCTATCACCATCTTTTTCAATTTTAGAGAATTCCTGACCAGAATGTTCAGCAATAATCTGATATAATTCAGTTTTCAAAATTTGAATTTCTTTAGCTACGATCTGAATATCAGATGACATACCCTCAGCACCAACTGAAGGTTGATGAATCATCACTCTTGAGTGTTTCAGAGCGGTTCTTTTACCTTTAGTACCAGCACATAGAAGAACAGCACCCATAGACGCTGCCATACCAGTACAGATGGTTGCAATATCAGGACTTACGTATTGCATGGTATCATAAATACCAAGACCTGCATAAACTCCTCCACCAGGGCTATTTAGATAAATTTGAATATCTTTTTCTTTATCAATAGATTCAAGAAAAAGAAGTTGAGCTTGAATAATGTTTGAAACATAATCATTAATACCAGTACCAAGGAAAATAATACGATCCATCATTAACCTTGAAAATACGTCCATCTGTGCGACATTAAGCTGTCGTTCTTCAATGATTGTTGGATTAATGTAATTATCTTTAATATAACCATTTGCAATGCTTTGATAATTATGCAATGCTAGAGAACTAATACCAAGATGTTTGGTAGCATACTTTTCGAATTCATTCATAAATTTTATTATTTTAAATGTTTAATTTTTATATAACAAATATAACAAAAACTTTTCATTCTACAAGAACCTAAGTTCCTCTTTTTGTTATTCAGCATCTTCCTCTAAAATTTCTTCTTCTTCATCCTGAAGTTTTTCCATCATCAAATCTTTCAATTTGCGCATCCTGTCATCCGAAAAAAGAGTTTTAACTTTTTCATCATCAATAGGATATGAAATTTCTTCGTCTAATACATGAAAAAGATAATCAATTGATAATTCCGTATCAACTTTGTCGCACAAGAAATCGATAAGATTTACCTTTTCGGTTTCATCAAGTTCAAAAATTTTCCTCTCTTTCATCTGAACTAAAACCTCTTTTTGTTCATCAATAGAAAGATTGTCTACATTGCCTGTCAAAATTTCACTAATATTCATATTATTGTGTTATTAAATTATTACTATTATTTAGTATATTAAAAAATTTACAAAGTTTAACAAATCAATTAAAAATATTTATACAAATATAATAAATATTTTTAATAAACAAAAAAAATTTTAATAATTTTCATCATCATCATCAAAACCATAATCAGATTCATCATCATCGAAGTCGTATTCATTGTGATCTATAACTTCATCGACACTTATCTCGACAACTTCAATATCATCTTCATACATAAGACTATCATCATCTAAAATTTTTTGAGATAAATCCTCTGCAAATCTGTTAATTTTATCTAAGCCAGATTTAGTTGCTTCTACTGAAAAACTCATTGTAATAGTATATTCTTTCATATTTTAAATTTTAATTTGTTTTCTGAAGTATATAAAAATTATAAGAAAAGTTTATTAAACATGATTCCCGGATCCCGAATCAATTTTTTCGATTATAATTTTTACGATTCTATGTGGTGGAAAATATTCAATAATATTAGAGTTCTGACTAGAGTTCTGACTAGAGTTCTGATCTTCTTTCATAACACCATTTGTACCTAAACTTATAATATCTCTTTTAAGTTCATAATCTATCTGGTATTCTGTTGTTTTGGTTATTACTTCACCATTATCAAGAATGATCACTATATTTTGTTGTTTCATAAAAATGTTTTTATTTTATATAGAATTATAATTTAATTGTTGAATTTTTCTCCTAATATTATGATAAAAGTTCTATTTTTCCTTTCAGAATATCTTTCCACCTACAACTTTTACCTGTAATATGATCTATTACAATATCATCACGAAGTCTATAAGTTCTTCTTTTTGTAACTCTTCCACTTTCACCTATTTGATCATTTCTAAGATTTTTAATTTCTTCATATCTTTTCTTCTCTTCAATAGATTTAAGTTTATCGGTTAAGATTTTCCATGCTCTAATTTCATTTTTATATTGATCCCTGGTCTCTTGACTTTTAACCTGAATACCTGTTGGTATGTGTGTTAATTGTACACAACTAGAAGTTTTATTCACATTTTGTCCACCCGGACCAGAACTTCTAATATAGCTTTTGACAACTTCATTTTTATTCAATTTAAATTCAGATTTCTTCTCTGAATTCATTATTGCAACCGTTATGAAACTAGTTTGAATTCTATTATATTTTTCTGTTGGTGGAACTCTCACAAAGCAGTGTGAACCGCTTTCATTTGAGTAGTATTTTGACACTTTCTTACCAGTAATTCATATATAAGAATTACTTTCACCGGTTTCTACTTTATAAGTAAAATTATTATTTCGGCAAGATTTAGTATAAATTTCAGTTAAGTCTTTGACTAGTAATTTAGAATCATTACCACCTTCTGAAGCCCGAATTTCGATTATTATTGTTTCCATATTTAGATAGATTTATTTTTTAAAATAAGTATTTATTTTGTTAATTCAATAGTTGTTATTGATAACAAAAATATCTAACTCAATAAACCATATCTAAAAATGTTTTTCATGATAGCATATATATAAAATATTGATTAATTTGTTTTTTACAAAAATACAATTTTATTCTTTCTTAAAAAAATATTTATCTAAAATTTTATTCAGTGTTTCTTCTTTAAATGGTTTAGTAATATAGTCTATACAACCAGACTTCATTGCTAAATCTTTTTCTGTACTAAATGAATATGCGCTTTGTGCTACTATTGGAACATTTTTTATTTCTAAAATTTCAGGCACCACTTCATACCCTAGTTTATCTGGTAATCTCATATCCATTAGTACCAATTTGATTTTATCTTTATAGAGCTTGAATTTATAAATTGCTTGTTTAGCATTTTCAGCATGAACGATAGAAATCTTTTTATTGGATAATATAACATTTAAATACAGAAATATATCCTCATTATCTTCAACAACTAGAACTAAATTTTCATCTTTTTGCATTTCTTCTAATGAAATTTTAATAGGCTTATATGGAATAGTAAAATAAAATGTCGAACCTTCTTCCATTTTAGATTCTACCCAGATTTTTCCACCCATCATTTCTACGTGAGATTTAGAGATAGAAAGTCCAAGACCTGTACCTCCATATTTTTTAGATAAGCCTTCTTCTGCTTGACGAAATCTTTCAAAAATAACTTCTAATTTATCTTCTGAAATACCAATACCTGAATCGCTAACATAAAATTGTAAGAATCCATCAACTAAGTCATATCCAATCTGTATATTTCCTTTGTGTGTAAATTTAATCGCATTGGTCATTAGATTAGTTAATATTTGTCTTAATTTGGACTCATCTGTTATAATAGTAGATTCATCATCAGTAAGAGTGGTATACACAAATAAATTTTTATTATTATTAGGTGGCTTATTTAATGATACTTCTCTAATTACATCATTAACGCACACTTCAGAATTATATAATTCTACTTGTCCTATTTCTATCTTTGATATATCTAAAACATCATTAATTATATCTAGTAAATGATTACCACTTGAATTAATTATAGATGTATATTTATTTTTTTCGGATTCAGTCAACTCTTTATTCATTATGAAATGAGAAAATCCAATTAGACTATTAAGAGGCGTTCTAATTTCGTGACTCATATTAGCGAGAAATGTAGTTTTTAGTTTATCAGATTTTTCAGCCTTTTCTTTTGCATCTATTAATTCTTTTTCGACTTTTTTTCTTTCTGTTATATCAATACCGAACGAAACGAGTCCGATTACGTCAGATTTACTATTATAGAGATTATTACTTTGCCATAATATGTCTCTAGTACCTCCATTTTTTGTAAAAATCGGATTTTCAAAAATTTTATCTTTACTATTATCTTTTAATTGACGATTAAATTCTTCCCACACATAAGGTATTTTATCAATAGGTGTCATAGTATCAAACCAGTTTTTACCTATTATTTCATCTTTAGTGTAGCCCGTTGTCTTTTCTGCAGCCTTATTAAAAATATTAACTATACCTTTTGTATCAACGCCTATTACAATCGCATTTGATGTTTCAATTAAATTTTCAGAGAAATTTTTGGCATCCAAAAGTTCTGTTTCTATAATTTTTTTATCTGTGATATCTCTTATTATACCCATCACATAGGGTTTATTTTTAAGTATAAGAGTTGAAAGTGATATTAAGCCGGTGATTATATCATTTTTACCGTAAAATGATGTTTCATAATTTTCTATAAATTCTTTATCTTTAAAAAACTCTGATATTATTTCTATATCTTTGTTATTAACCCAAAAATCTTCTGTTTTTAATTCATTTTTATCAGTAATAATACGTTTAAACGTCTCATTTGTTTCAATGATCTGTCCTTTTTCATCAGCAATATAAATTGCTTCCGGTAAACTATTGAATAGGATTTTATACTTAATTTCAAGATTCTCCACAATAAAAAAAGATTTTCTTATATATTAAATATAAATTAATTTTTTTTATCGTGATTCAAAGAATTTAATAATTTTTCAAGTTCTTTTGCAGTATCTATTGCAACATATATAAGTGTTATAACTTCAATCTTATCTTGCTGAGTAAATGACACATTTACCAAAATTTCTTTAGCATATAAATCATTTATGATATGTTGAAGTCTGTCTATCTCATTTAATGTTTTTTCTCTTTCTTCATTTCTTTGCGTCATACTTTTACTTATCTCAAGTAAAAATTCTCTATTTCCTTTAATAAATAAAAAGAAAAATATATCATATTTTATATTTAATATCTTATATTTAAACCAATCTCTACTGAGGAATCTAATTTTCTTATTAGAATATTTGATAAGTAATGTAGAAATAATATTCGCATAATATACGAATAAACTTTCAAATTCTTCATAATCCAACGAGGATAAATATTTTATGAATCCTCTACGGAACTTGTAATTGAGGCTTTTTTTTAGAATTATATTTAAACTATGAGTAATCATACAATTATATAATTTTTTTTATAATTAAATATATATTAATACTTTGAGTGTTAATTTGATTCTACTTTAAAGATACATATTTATTTTAAAATAAAAAAAGCGGATGAAAGATTTCATCCGCTTTTTTGAAAGATATATTGAGTTAGGATTTCCCACCCGTATTAAAATTTACTACTGGTGCTTTTTTTGCGCCTTCTTCAGCTTCAAAATAAGGTTTAGCATCAAATCCGAAGATATTTGCAATAATCACCTTCGGAAACTGCCTTCTAGATGTGTTATACTTCTGAGCAACCTCGTTGTACTTCTTCCTTTCAACAGCAATTCTATTTTCAGTTCCTTCTAACTGAGCCTGAAGATCCATGAAATTCTGATTAGCTTTTAATTCTGGATATTTTTCTACTACGACCATTAATTTACCAAGAGCCTGTGAAAGTCCACCTTGATTCTCCTGAAAAGATTTAATCTGTTCAGGTGTGAGATTTTCAGCATTAATATTCATTGAAGTGGCTTTTGCACGTGCTTCAATAACCTCTGTTAATGTTGATTTTTCAAAATCCGCATAACCCTGAACGGTGTTTACTAAATTGGGAATAAGATCTGTCCTTCTCTGATAGACATTTTCGACATTCCCCCAAGCTGCGGTTACTGGTTCCTGTTGACTAACCAGCGAATTATAAGAGGAAATGGCCCAACTTACTCCAAAAAACAATGCTAAACCAAATGCGATAGCTACAATCCAACCTGTTTTCATAATTTTTAATTTTAATTTGAATATTTGTTATTATTAATTTTTATAAAAGTTTACTATTTATTTTTTTTAGTTTTTGTTTTCTTAATATAATTTCTTCTTCTTTTTCATCCACTACTTTGAAATTATTCCAGAAATATTCATAATAATCATCATTAAATCTGATCAAACCTTTATTAGACTTCACATCAACACTAATATGTGTATTCAAGGTATGATGATTCCAAAAACCAGAATAACTATACAATTTATTGTGAGTAAAATTCTTATTAGATTTACCAATATAAAGTAATTTCATATCTTACCATCTTGAGCTTGAACCACCACCACCAAATTTTCCACCTCCAAATCCACCACCTTTACCACCTTTACTACCAAGGACAATATAAAGAAGGAATAGAGCACCATCAGGCCAAACTACTAATAGAATAAGCCAACCAACAATAATAAGTACCCAAACATACCAAGGTACATTTTTAATCATCCAAGCAAGAATACTTTCATCTTTTTTACTTTCTTTAATTAATTCTTCATTATGTTCTTCTGAATAACCTTCTTTACCAATTCTTTCTTTACACGCATTTATAAAACTTACAATACCTTCATAATAATTGTTCATTGATAAATACTTGTTAGCAATACTATCTCCTGTGTGTTTAAGCCATCCATCAGGTAGATATCCTTCTAATCCATAACCAGTCTGAGAACGTAGAATTTTTTTATTCTTAGATAAGATTATCAAAAGTCCATTATCTACACCTTTTTTACCTACGCCCCAAGTTTCAGCCGTCTTCTGTGCCAAATCAAAAATATCACCGTCATAATCAGGTATAGTTAGTACAGCTATTTCAATAGTTGTCTCTAACTCATAATCTGTCAACATTTTTGTTAATTCAGAATGTTGAGCTGGTGTAAATGCTTTTTCATAATCAGAAACATATCCCAAATTTTTTGGAATCTCCTGACTAAATGTAAAATAACTTAATAGAAGCGAAGTAACAATAAGGAGAAGTTTTTTCATAGTTGTTGTTTTTATGAATACAAAGATAGTGAAAAAAAAATTAATTTTTACAATTCAGTATTAAAAAAATGTTGAAAATCTTTTACACTCTCATAATTCTCTGTTTTTGATATTAAATAGTAATCACCGTTATCACATGATATAGCATAGTATGTAGATTTACCATTATTATTCCAACCGGAGATAAATATTGTTATTTTACCATCAAAACTTTTATTTGCTAGTACATTAACTTTATCATGAATTCTATTATAATAGGATTCTAATTCAGTACAATATTTAGTTTTTAAATCTTTTTCATTTTTCTGTTGTTTAGCATGTTTATCAAAAAATTCCTTAGCATACATCAAAGTTTTATAAACATTTATACCGAATTTAGGCTTGGTTGACGTCCTTCTTCTTTGAAGATTTTTAACGTATATACTAGATGAATATTTAATTATATGATAATTTTTATCATTATAGAATGAATTAGTTGGATTTTCAAAATACATTTTAACATGATATTTAAAATTTTCACATTCATATTCCCATACTAATCTTCCATAACCATCAGGTTGAATTTGTATTTTCTTTTTCTTTAGATATTCTATTAAATATTTTTTAGTAGTTTCCATTTAGCAGTTCAATTTTTTTAAGTTTTTCACTTCTGATTATTTTAGAAATATTTTTAGAAACATAGTTTTCCTCTTTTCTATCGATTTTTAATCTATTATTCATTGCTGAATAATTAAAATGAAACATTACAGAAAACTCTTTATCTATGTTAACACTAGTTACGATATTGAAAATCGGATTATCTTTAATTAGACCCAAATCATATCCATATCCTGTTCTTCTTCTGTAAGTATCAGAAAGATTTATATCGAAATGAATTTTATCAAAATCTATTTCTAAATTATGATTAATTTTAAAATAAGATAATATCAATTGCTTGATTTTATTGGTGACTTCATCTGTTTTTAAAATCAAATTATTTATTTTATTGATATTTTTTACTAATAGTCCAAATTTGGATAAAATTCTTTTTTTATCAGCTTTATCTCTGATAAACCCAATATTAATTTTTCCTATCTTAAAAAAATTAGGTTGATGAGAAAAGATAATTTTATTGAAAAGATAATTTATACTAATATGATATCTATTACTACCAATAGTGTAGTAAATAGTATATTCATTAATATATTCAAAATGAGAATTTGAATATTTTTTGGATGATTTTAATGTATTAATATAATAATTATCCATTTATCTTCTCCATTCGTAAATTGAATTCTTTGTCTTAAATTTAATTTTTTCTTCTGTTTCTTCAATAATTTCAAGGACTTCAGTAGTTAACCAATAATCTTGATTACTATAGCTTCTTGCTGTTACAGAACCAACTAACATATGACAACCCACAATTGGTTTATCTCCGACAACTTTATAACTATTACCATCAAATTTAATAGCCTCTGAACGTGCGCCACCTTCCATAAAAGCTAATTGTCCTTCAATTTCTTTGAGTAATGTTGGCATAAATTTTATTATGTTTATTTAATTTCTACAAATATAATTGATCTTTTTGAAATATCAAAATATTTTTTAGAAAAATTACACTTTATTATATTTATATATAATAGAAAAGATTAAAAATTAAATGAATAGATCTGAATTTAAGACATTAAAAATTAATCCAGAGATACATAAAAAACTCAAAATTTATTGTGAGAAAAATGGATTGAAGCTCAACATATGGGCCGAAAGAGAATTATTAAAAATAATCAGTAGAATAAATGAAAAAGAAGTGGACATATGAGAAATGTAAAGAAGAAATTTCCCAATATAAAACAATATCTGAGTTTAAAAATAAATGGATATATAAAGTTATTTTAAAAAATGAATGGAAAAATTTACTAGATAATTTTTATAAAATAAAAATTGGAGGTTGGTCTTACGAAGAATGTAAAAATATATCTTCCAAATATTTAAAATGTTCAGATTTGTGCAAAGATTATCCTATGATTTACAAAATTATAAAAAATAATAAGTGGGAAGAATTGTTGGAACATATGACATTTAAATATTGGACATATGATAGATGTTTGAAAGAATCATTAAAATATGAATTCAAGTCTGATTTTAAATCAAAATCTTCAACTGCATATAACTCAATAATAAAAAATAAATGGATTGATATCATCGAGAATATGAGTAATAAAATTATGTATTGGACATATGATAAATGTAAAGATTATTCTAAAGAGTTTGATAATATCAAAGATTATACAAAAAAATATCCAGGAGCAATTGATTCAATTTATAAACATAAATGGTTCGATATAATTGAACCTATGAGAAAAGTTAAACCACGTGGCTATTGGACATATGAGAAATGTAAAGAGGTATCTGAAAAATACTATAATATTTCTGATTTTAGAAAAAAGAATGGTGGTGCTTATTATAATATAAGCAAGAATAATTGGTTTGAATTATTTAATCATATGAAAAAATTACCAACATTTTATAAAAGATTAATTTATGTTTATGAATTTTCAGATAAATCATGTTATATTGGATTAACTTGTAATATAAATAGACGAAATAAGCAACACCTGAAAGATATTAAAAGTTCTGTTTATAGATATATAAATAACAAAAAAATATATCCAATTTTGATTATAAAAAGTGATTATATTGATATTAAAGATGCTGTGAATTTGGAAAAAACTGAATTGATGTTATATAAAAACAATGGTTGGAATATATTAAACAAAAATAAAACAGGTTCAATAGGTATGACCAAACTTTATTGGACCAAAGATAAATGTTTATCTGAAATACATAAATATAAAACACATTCTGAATTTAGAAAAAAATCACCTGGCGCATATAACTCAGCATTTAAAAATGGTTGGCTATATGAGTTACTAGAGAATAATATTGATGGCTATATTAAAAGGACAAAAAACAATTCTACTCAGAAATCATATTAATAAAATCTTCCACAGATATTATTTTAATACCTAGTGATTTAGCTTTTATCATTTTTGATGAATTACTATCAATATCTTTACATACTAAATGTGTTGTGTTTTTTGTAATGGAACTACCTACTTGTGCACCATTTTCAATTAAGAATTTTTCTTCATTTTTCATTCTAATTCCCGTAAAAACAAAAATCAATCCTGTCAAATCAATTTTTTTCATGTTATTATCATTATTTACAATTACTTCACTTTTAATTTTTTCTTCATTTGAAATTTTAATATTCAATTCTGACATAAAATTACTGAAACAAACAATACCATCAACAAAAGCTTCTGATGTTTTAGTTGACATTCCTTTGATTGTATTCAGTTTTTCTACAATTTCTCTGCGAAAATCCAAGTAGGAAAGAATATGAGAAATTGAAGCTAAATCCATATTTTCAATCGCTTTCTTGAATGTTCCAAAATGAACACCATCACTAGTATTTTTAATACCATCAACAATCATTTTAAGTTTTCTTGAACCAATATTCTCAAAACAACCAGATGCATGTCCAATAACATCAAAAGTTGCACTTTTAATTTTATTCTCAAATTCATTCAAAATTTTGGTTGCGGAAAGATTACCCATACCTTCAAGTTTCTGAATATCATTAGCACTCATTGATAAGATTTTACCAACGGTATCATAACCTGCATCATAGAATTTCTTAATTGTTTTCTCTGCAAATCCTTCAATATTAAACCGAACAAAGAAGAATGCTAATTTTTTGAAAGAAATTTCACAACAATCATCATTATTACAAACCAGATCAACTTCGTTTTCATTCCATTCAAGTGTTGAACCGCAACTAGGACAAGTAGTTGGAAGTTCCAATTTACCAGATTTTACAACACCAATAATCTTCGGTATAACCCCACCTGATCGGATCACTCTTAAGATAGAACCTTCACCAATTTGGTTATCTGCAATAAATTTAGCATTATAACCAGTTACTCTTGAAATAGTAACACCTTCAACATTAAAAGGTTCAAGAAGAACAACAGGTTTAATAGCTTTTGTTTTACTCAAATTCCATTCAATACCTACAAATGCTGGTTCGTTAATTTCAGACCAATCTGGATTTTTAAATGCTCTTGCATAGGCTGGATTGTTATTTCTTTCACGACCTAGACTTTTTCTCAATTCTTTATCATCAATATCAAGAACAAGTCCATCAATATCATATTCTTTACCCCATTCAGAAAACAAATTATTCAGTTCTTCAACATTTAAACGATCTGCACGGAAGATTTTATAAGGAACTTTTCCAAAATTATCCGAAATGAAATCAAGCTGTTCAGATTTATTTTTTGTAAAATCTTCACTTGCAAAACCATAACGAACATGATTTGCATATCTCAAATCATCAGAAATTGTATCTGAATTTTTAAGTCCAGCAATCATATTACGAGCATTCTTAAACGCTTCTCCACTTTCTCTATAAAAAGTGCGACTTGCAAAAACTGATTTGGGAATAATCATTTCACCGATGGTGAAAATCTGGACTTTTTTGGCTTTATCACCAAGTTTTTTATAATGCTCATGAACCGTTTCACCTTCAATACCATCACCTCTTGACCAGGCAAGACCATTATATTCATCTTTGAGAATAGAAATACCATCATACTTTGCAGTACAGACAAGAACGGTTGAAAGTGGTAATCCTTTATTAATAAGCCACTTATGAATTTCTTCAATTGAACTTTCTTTATCCAGAGAGAACATTGGATATTTAAGAAGTTCTTTTCTATTTGAATTAACTTCAACTACTTCAATTACACCTGATTTGAAGAGTTCATTATTCGGATCAACAAACCTAAAAGTTTCGATCAATTTATCGTATTCTTTATCTGAAATCAAAGGATTACCATCACGATATGCCTTATTGAATTTCTTAATTTCATTAGAAACAATTTCCAATTCGTTATTGTTTAGTGCAGTATAGATTTCTGAAATCGTCATAATTTTATTTTTTAATAATACAAATTTAAGGAAATAATTCTACATTACCTAAAAATAAGTTCACTTTCTTTACAAACTACCGATAAAGTTTTTTCTTCATTAATTACTTTATAGTAATTAACTCCACCGACATTATATCTACTTAAAACAATACCGTTTTTAATAGTGTTGCTTTTTGTACATAACACTAGATCATTCGGATGAAATCTGAAATGATTAATATTTCTTTCTGTGGTATTGAATATTTTTCTTTTACCTAACATTATCTAAGTTTTTTAGTTTTTTCATTCTTACATAATTTTCAATAATTTTAAAATCAATTGCATCAAGAAAATTATAATTTAATAAAGTACTTGGTTCGGTATAATAATCCCATCCATCTTCCCAATCTTTCAATTTAACATTTCTTACTTCACTAACATCTAAATATTTACAATCTGGTAAAAGATAGTATATGCAATTATTTGCAATGTTTACTAGTATAATTTTTTCACCGATATAGCTACTATCACCTGTAATTGATGTTCGTTGAATACGAGTTATAATATCACCTATTTTAAATTGCTGTATTTTCATGAGAATTTATTTACTATCTTGCAAAGATAGTAAATAATTTTTAAAATGTCAAAAATTTAGTTAAATTTTAGTTTTAACTCCACCTTTAATTTTAGGATCTGAAGTATCAAAAACATAGAAGTTTTCTGGGAAATCTAACGATTTTTCCATTCCCATAAATAATTCTTTTGCAGCTTTTGAAAAATTAATATCATCGTCTGAGAAACCTACTTTTAATGGAAGTTTTGTTCTTTTAGCAAAATTTCTTACAAAATTGACAAATTTATTGATAGCATCTTGTTTACCTTGGTTTAGTTTTGGTCCAGCTGGACTATAACCAAATTCACTTTGAAAAGCTTTTGAAAACATTCCGATAAAGTAGCATTCGTTTAAATATTGAGTTATTAAATCATCTGTCTGAATATTAAACATTTGGTTGAAATTAATCAAATTTTGTTTCATTTCTTCCTGCTCTTCTGGTGTTAATACATTTTCTATAATATATCTAACTGCACTACGAAGAGTTGATGGTTCATGTCCTCTTGTAGTTACAATTGCAAATAATCTACCGTCTTTAAGAGTTTTAATAAATTGATCCCAAGATGGTCCAAATTTTTTATCCTTTATTGTATTTTTAACATCTTCAAGAAATGCATTCTCACCTCTTGGACCAAAATCTCTAAATTCTATAAATGAATAATTTATATCACCTTTCCATTCAGCATTATCCATATAATTGGTTGGATATTTTTTTCTTATTTGTGCAAATTCACTAGGATATATGTCAACATTTACCCATTTACCATTTTCAAAATGTTGAAAATGTAATGGTGTTTCCATAATAAGTATATTGTCATCCCAATCAAAAATTGAATAAACCAACTCTTGAACATTAACATATTCAAATAAAAAATCTTTCCATTTTCTAATTCTTTTCATCTGAGAATTTTTCTATTATATATTAAATTTATAAAATAATATTATTGGTGAATCCTGTTGTTAAATTTTCACCATCAAATACTAAGTTAATATTTATATCATACGGATTATAAGTATATTTATAATACACTCTGATAACATTATTTAAACTTTCAGGTATATAGACATAGTTATTACAACGGCAATAATTTTCGTAGGTCCATACTTTTGTTAAATTGAATCTATCGCTAACCAAATCTAAAGAATTGAAATCTATTAAATTTTCTTTACAATAATCATTCACTGGCATTAAAGAAACTAAGCCAACATTTTGTATATTGATTGAATCAGCAAATTCTAAATATTTATATACTTCTTCTTTAGAATCTATATAACATTTGGTTAGATTACAAGTTAAATTTATAAGATTTTTATCTTGGCTACTAGATTGAATTTCTTTTATTTCTTCACTTGAAATAGAATTAAAGCCTAAAATTTGATTGTTAATTTCATCTATATAATGATGTCTGCTTAATGAAATACTATCAATTTCGTTAAAAACTTCTTCATCAGCTTTAAGTTTATTTAAATTTAATCCATTAGAGTTTAAAACAAAAGCTGTGTCTGGATAATATTCTCTAGTTAAAAGAATATTTTTTCTAAATTGTTCATAATTTAGTGTTGGTTCACCACCTGTAAAAGCAAATTTTTTAACTCTTACTTTATCTTTGACTTCATTTAGAATTGATAGATATTTATCATAATTAAAAGGAGATGCATCATTATAAAATTCACAAAATTTACATTTTGCATTACAACCTTTAGAACGAACATAAATGTTTACATAGGGATCAATTGGTTCTGGCTCATAATTGTAAAATTTGCAATAATGAGATCTTACTGGAATTTGTTTTCCAAATAATTCAATATAATTCATATATTAAAAGATTAACAACCTGTATTAGAACTACTACCGCAACCTGAATAACTAGATGATCTTTTGACTGGTTTGCTAGGTGTACTTCCACATCCAACATTCCTACTTACACTACCACAACCAAAATCTATATTATCTTTACTTGAAAGAAAAGATGGAAGTTTCGGTTTACTAGTTTTTTCAACAGCTATATCATTCTCCTTAAAGAATTTATTAACAACCTTAGTTGAAACTTCACCTTGCTCTTTAAGGAATTCAACTTGTTCTTTGAATTTAACTTTAGCTATTTTTTTAGATGTATATTTTTTTAAATAGAAAGAATAGAGATTAGTTAAAAGTGCTATCTCATTACTACTACTTTCATTTATTTTCATAAATTCTCCAAAATTTTCCATATGAGTTTTTTCTTTTATATATTAAATATTAAAAGTAGTTTTTACAATATTAATTGCTTTATTCGTTCTTTCATTCCAATCTGAACCTGAAACTCTATGACAGATTATATTATTTTTCTTAAAGAAATCTAAATAATAATTTTGTAATCTATCACGTTCTTCTTTTGGTAATCTTGTACCATCTTGAATATAAGGTGCATCATTATCCAAGAATAAATACAAATCAAATTTATTTGTATCTTCAATCCATTTATCAAAAGTTATATCCCTATTAAATAGAAATTTCGCATAAATTTTTGTAGTAATTGCATCTGTATCACTAAACAGAATTTGATTTGAAGTTTGTCTTTTTTCACTTATATCTTTTGCGTGTAAATAAGCAATATCAAATAAATTTTGAAACTTACAATCCATTGTTTTATTTACAACAACTCTACCCCATTCTTGTACATAATTAGTTATAAAATATTTTGCTAATCTTTTTGTTAGAGTTGATTTTCCTGTTGATTCAGTACCAATTATGGCGACTTTCTTAACAAAATAAGGTTTTACATAATCCGGTAGATAAATCCAATATTTGAACGGATTTTCACGAATTAAAGTACCAGAAACTGGCATTATATCTCTATCAATATTATATGGAATATGTTCAATACCAAGGATTTCAGCGACATAATCACCATATTTTTCTGATGAAAATATAATATCAAAATCTAATATAGATTTCAGATATTCAGCCCAAACTTTTGATACTTCCCAATCAGATTCGGAAGAAGATGGTAAATCAACATCTGTAAATTTCAATTCAACATTTTCATATTTTTCTACAAGTTTAGATAACCACCACAACCTTGTTACACCTGGAATATCTTCATCTTTATTTACACAAAGTAAAACATATAATTTATCACATCTTTTAGATGCGAAATCTATTAATGCGTTGTGACCCAGATGTAAAGGAAAAAATTTACCTAATACTAGTCCTGTTTTCATTTTTTATACTTTCTATGTATTCTTTACCAGCAGGATCTCCAAAAACAACATTATTTAATGCTATCCTAAATTCATCTACTAATAAATCAACAACATTTTGTTTGAATTCATTATGTTCAATACCAAAATATTCGTAATTATCAATACTTTCTAACCAATGATTGGTTGAAAATTTATATTGATAATGACAAATAAATTCTTTTAAATCTGTTCTTTCGATGTTGAAAGATAGTTTTTTTTTAATTTCAATTTCTTTCATATTATTTTACTCCATTTTTTTAAGGCTACCAAATCCATAATTATAAATATAATTGCTTGTCCAGCAATTAGATAAAATCCTAAAGAAGAATATAAAATTAGAGATATTATATTTACCGACATCCAGACATACCAACTTTCAATTTTCTTTAATGATAATAATATTGTTCCAATGATTGAGAGAACAAAAATTGACATGTCTAAATATGGATAAGGATCTGATACATTAGGTATGTAATTTATAAGTGAGCCACATGTTATTATAGAAACTATTGATATTAAAAATATAGATATTCTTTTTAGCCATGTTAAGTTACTGATTTGTTTTATATCTTCCTTATTCCATTTTAACCATCCATTTATGCTAACAAATATTAAAATTATTTGAAGTGCGGCATTGGCATAGGTTTGAGTATTAAAATAGATAATTCCAAATAGAATACTAGATACAATACCAACAATCCATGTCCATTTGTTTACTTTCATAGCAAAGTAAACAGAAAGAAAATATGCTATAACACCGAATATTTCAAGATATTTCATAAATTAAATTTAAGATTCACAAAATAATTAGTGCCTGATTGTCTAAAATATAAAGGTGTTCCATCAAATGCCATTAATCCATTAGTGTATATGTCTTTATTTGTGATATTGTTAATGAATAAATTTAATTCTATTCTTCTGGTTAATAACATTTTAAAATTTAGATTTAGAATAAAGAAATCATCTAATTTATATTGATTTGTGAGATCGATATAGGATTCGCTTTGATATCTACTGTTTAAACAAATAGTAACTCTTTTAAATTTATAAAGAATATCTTGATTAATAATTATATTTGGTGTTAGAACTGGATTAAATTCATTTTCACCTACTTTTATTTTATTATAAGAAAAAGATGAATTATTGATTAATTCTAATTTTCCAATCTTATATTTTATATCAGATTCCAATCCAGATCTGAAACTATTATCTACATTGGTATGTAAGAGAAGTCCTGTTGGTCCAAAATACCCATTCAAAGTGATTTCATCTTTGAATTTCATGTAATAATAATTAATATTTAAAATTAAATTAGTTCCTAAATATCTAATACCTAACTCATTATCTAATACAGATTCTGTTTTCATATTATTATAAATGCCTATTCCTAAAGAATCAGCATATAAATTATCCATTCCCATAAAAATATCATTTCTAGTTGGCTCACGATGAGTTTGACCTATACTATAGTAGAATATTAATTTATTAAAACTTTTTTCAATACCAATGGTTGGATTAAAGAAATTCCAATTAAATTGATTTATATTCACATCACCTTTATATGTAAAATTTGAAAATCTATATTGATAATCCTGGAATAAATTAAATCCTTTAAAATTATAAATCATTTTAAAGAATGCTGTAGCTTCACTTCTATAACCGGTATTAAAATATTCATAATCATAATTTATAGAATTTAATGAATGATACTTATTTATATCTATCCAAGTTTGTCCATTATGTTTTCTTGAATATGTTTGAGCATTAATTCCACTATAAATAGTTACATTATTATAACGATAGATATAATTTGTATAAAAACCAAGTGTATTAGACTTTAAATTATATTTATCAATACTACCAAAATTATTATCTGAAACATGTGACCAGTTGATTGGGTCATATTGATAAGTGTAACTACCATCTAAATAATTATAATAAATAGCTGAGTTTAGATTAGATTTACTATTGATTTGATAATTATGGTGAAATTGTAAACGAAATTGTGTAAAAACATCGTGTTCATTGTCAGTACAAGAATTATATTTAGGATTTAATTTTAATTGTTCTTTTGTAGAACCGAGCCAGGATAATTCGTTCTTTTGATTACCAATAAATGCAATTAATTTGAATGTATTTTTCTTATATTTATTCTGAGTGGCAAAGAAAAATGATTTTGATTTATTTCCTGAATGGTCTCTATAGCCATCTGATGATATTGAGCTTAAACGACCATAAAAATGATTTGTGCCTAATCCAATTGAATATTTTTTTGAATTGAAAGAACCTAAGCCTGCATCTAATTCAATACTTCTTCTTGGATCTAATGATTCAAAATTTAAACTACCTGCAAAATTAGCAATTCCATTTTTTGACATACCTACACCTCGTTGTATTTGAATCATCTTAATAGATTGTAGAAAATCTGGGTAATTAGAAAAATAGCAACCTTGATCCTCAGGTTCATTTAAAGGAACACCATTTAATGTCATGTTAATTCGTGTCTGATCAATACCTCTTAATCTTAGATAAGAGTAACCCCAACTACTACCTGCATCTGAGTAAGAGGTTATAGATGATGTATTGGCTAGAATTTGTGATGGTTCTTGACCAAAATTTTTATAAGATAAATCTTTTTCTGTTAGATTTTTAAATGTAATTGGAATATTATTAGTTGCTTGATATGGTAAACTAGCAACTACTTCAACTTGTTTAATTTTAATAGTGTCTTTATCTAGATTTTGAGAATATAAATTTAATCCCAGAATAGAGATAAACAATAGTAAATACCTTTTCATAAAAATTGATTTTAGTTAATGTGCAAATTTAGCAAAAATATATTAAACGGAATCTAATTTTTGTAATTTTTCTTTTCTTTCTTCTTTTATGGATTTACCAAAATCTTCACACCAAATTGGAGTTTTTTCACCCATAAAAGCATCTGCTACATTATAATAAAAATATTCAGTAGCATCTTCTTCATTTTCAATGTCTTTCATGAGAATTCCTATACATTTAGAAACAGAATATATTAATCTCAAAGAAGATGGTTCTACACCAATAACAGCATCATTAAAACCATCAGCAATTAAAAATTCTTCATCTGGGAAATTTTCTAAGATTTTGTCAAGCATATTATTTTTCGGTCTCGTGACCGCATTTACTACAAGCATAAAAATCTTTATACATACCTGGACATACAATCATATATTCATGTTCACAACTATCTTGTATATCTTCTATTTGTTGTTCTATTCTACGTTGTTCGGCTTTACAATCATTTAAATCATTTACTAATGAAATTATTCTTTCATTATCATGTCCTTCATATTCTTTTTCGTGATTATAAGTAATTTTTTTCATAGATTTTTTATCTTATAGTATTAGCGATACTATTAATTTTATCTGAGATTTCTTTTACAAAAGCATCATTTTCTTTTTTTGTGTCAAAAGTATTTATCTTTGTATTATACTTATCAACTAATTCGTTGATTTCTTTTACTTTTTCGTTGTTAGTTGGATCTTCGTACGTACCAAAATAACCTCTCTTACCTTGTTGTAAATAATATTCTTTCATTTTTAATCTATTATTAGTTTACCTTTTAAATGATCATATTCGTGTTGAATAATAATAGCTAGTAAGTCTTTGTGTTCGACTAATCTAAGAACCCAATTTCTATCAAAATATCTAATTTGAATTTTTTCTTTTCTATTAACAGGAAATTGCATATCAGGAAAACTTAAACAACCTTCTACAACTTGTAAAGATAGACCCTCCAATAAAATTTCAGGATTGATGAATGTTTCTCTAAATCCGTTAAAATTAACAATAAATAGATTAAGATTATGTCCAACTTGTGGAGCGGCTAAACCTACTGCTTTTGGATGTAAATCCAATGTTTCAAACATATCATTTATTAATTGTTGTAAAAAAGTATTCTCTTTTTTGACATCAATATTTTTAGATCTTAATTTACTGGAATTTGTTTCACCATATTTTATGATATCCAATTCCATCATCATTTATCTTTTTTTGATTTTTTCTTGGATTTAGATGGCTCTTTTTCTTCATTTTTTTCTTCCTTGGTCTGTTTCTCAACTTTATAAAAGTCTTTATATTCTGCTCTTGAGCAGTATTTCCAACCTTCGCCTAAAAGTCTTCTAATAAGAAGAAGTTCTTGAACATTTCCCTCTGGCATTTTTTTGAAATCATCACCTTTTCTCAAAATTTTCATTTTTGCGTCTTTATTTTTAATTTATATAATTTTTTATAACTCAAGTTTTTTAATTTTTTTTAATTTTAAAGCTCTAATTTCCCTTTTAGAGAATAATTTGAACTTTGTTTGAAGAATGATATGAGAAAAAATTCTATCTTCCATTAATTCTTCTTTTTGTTCTATTGTAAAGGTTTTTAAAAGTTCTTTTAATTCCATTTTTTCACTTTTAGTGAAATAAAAACCATCTTTATGATCATATGAAAGTTCAGTTAATACCCCGTAAATAGGCTCTTTATAAATATTGTAACCTTTAATTGGTAAGAGTTTTTTTATTGGTTCATCAAATTTTTTTGATACATAGAAAATAAAAGATGATAACATTTCTTTTAGAAAATCTATACCAACATATTCACCCAACGATCTACTAGATGTATATTCGTTGAACCATTCTGTTGGATCAATATTTAACTTCAGACAAATTTTATCTATTTCTTTTATCTGTTTATTAGTCTTCTTACTAATCCAACTATCAAATACATTTCTAAAAGTTTCCATCTTCAATTTTTTTTAATTTTCTATATCTCAGTTCACTTATAGTAAAAAATAATCTTTAATAATGAAGAGAAGAAATGCCGAAAAAGAGGATCTGCATACTCGGTAGCGACTTTGCAAACTTTTCTGTCAATATAGTTTCTTCTGAAACCAACATTTCTTACTTTGTCACAAAGATAATAAATGAAAATTAAAAAACAAATTTTAAAATGAAAAAAGGGCATCTCCCGATGCCCTTTTCAACAGCCACTAGAACAATTAGTTACTGGCCTTAAAAAATACCGAATCGTTACGAGTGCTCTCATACTAAATTTGATTTGATTTTTTTAATATATATTAAAAAAATAATATAATTTTATGAAAAATATTAGAAATTTTAACGAATTTGATCTTATAAAAGAAAATATTCTAGATGATGATGATGATGAAAATAAGTGGGAAGTTAGAATAAATGGTAAAACAGATTCTTATTGGGAATATAAACACGATGCTATTGATGCAATTGTAGAAATTTTAGATACACAAGGTGATGAAGCTGGATTAGATGGTTACGAAGATCCAGAAGAAGAGTATGAAATGTCAACAGGTGAAATTTGTGATATGTTGAGTGATTTAGATGAATCTGATTTTTATGATAAACTTGAAGAACTTATAGAATTTGTCGGATACGAAGAAGATATTAAATTAATTAATATCGCTGACGAAGATGAAATAGAATTCTTAGATGAAGATTAAACTATAAATCTAAGCTAAATAAAGCTAAATCATATTTGATAGGATCTACAGGATCTAATTGACGTAAATGACTGGTAATTTCAACAACAGATTTCCAGTCATTTTGCTTTCTGGTGATAAATCCTAATTCTCTTGAAATGTTACCTACATGAACATCTAAAGGAATATAAAGATTTGCGGGATCTATTTTTTTCCAAATACCTAAATCTACATTATCTTTTCTTACCATCCATCTCAAAAAGAAATTTAATCTTTTAGCAGCAGAATTTTTATCTATATTGGATATGTGTCTTTCTGATCTCTTTTCGTGTGGTAAACTAAAAAATATATTCCAAAAATCTATTAAACTTTCTTCAATGTTATTTGAAAATAGAAGTTCTAATCCGCCATTATTATAAATATGCTGTAGTGTATTAAGATAATATATCATATCAATATCATTAATTGTTCGATGAACAAAACCTTTTATGTTAGAAAAATCACCTTTCATTAAAAAATAATAAGGAAGATTATTCATTCTTCTCATTAAATCATTTGCTTTATTTATAATAATTTCTCTTTTACCAAATGCTAAAATAGAAGTAAGAAACGCAGATATTTCAATATCATCTTTCTTTAAGAATCTACGTGGAATCTGTATTGGATCCTTCATAACAAAACTAATAGAATTATTATGATTATATGCTTCATCCAGTTTATCTTTGAGAGATCTCATTAATCTTTTTTATTTTTTGTTTTCTTTGATTGTAAATATCTGCATCTAAAATAATTTGAATTTTTTGCTTTATTTCATTTTAAATTTTTATATATACTAAAAAATAAGAAAATTGATGAGACATATAAAATTATTTGAATCAGAAAAAAACTACAAAGTTTTAGCAACTAATGATTCCTATTATAGTTGGGAATATGATAATAGTCATGCTCACGCTGCGATACTTTTAGATGAAAGTGATAATTCTCTATATTTGAAAATTACCAATACACATGTAAAAACTGGATTAGGTGCTGGTACTTTCCCAAAACCAGGTGAATTTGTTAGAATTGGAGATTTAAATAAAGCTAATTTAGCAATGGTTAGAGAATTATTAAAGAAACATCAATATGAACAAAGTAAATTTAAGAGATTTTGGGAAGATGAAGAAGGTAATAAAATGTCTCTAACTGATTTATTGAAAGAACTTAAACCACAAAAAACACCTTTAAAACATATTAAGCCTATTACATCATTTGAAGAGGTGCCAATAACTAAAAATATAGAATTAGTAAAATATTCTGATCGTGCTTATGCTCTTTTTGGTGAAGGTACAAGAAATATTAAAGATGATTTAATTGCATTAGGTTGTAGATATAATAAATTTTTGACAGATCCTTCAACAGGTCAAAAAAGGCCAGGTTGGATATTCCCAACAAGCAAATTAGATAAAATAAAAGAATTATTATGAAAAATGGTGATATAATCAAATATAAATACGGTAGTGAAACTAATCAAGAATTCGTTGTTATTATTTCAGTCGAAACTATGAATGGTATTATAATATTTGATAATATAATTGGTGGTGCTGTTGGAGATACCACAATAGGTTATAGTTTAGATGATTATGAACAAACGACTTATATAGAATTTGCCAATTTTCTAAAATATAATAATATTAATATTTAAAAAAGAAAAAGCCTCTATTTTAAGAGGCTTTTTTTAGTAGACAGACAGAGGAAAAGTTTAATACCTTTCATATAAATCATATCTTTCAACACCAGTTGAAACTATTGTAATTTTAATTCCAACTTCTTTTTCAATAAATAGTATAAATTCTTCTAACGGTACTTTATTATCTTTTGTGTTCCAGCCTTTGAATTTTTTATAGATAGGTTTTGGATCTTTAATATAGATAGTATTATCAAAATTGTAGTATGAATACTCTTCTGATTCATCTAACGCATTATATCCTATGCAAATTTTTACTTCATCAAAGTCATTCAAAACATCTGCTTTTGTCATTATAAGTTCCGTCACACCATTTATCATACAGGCGTATTTCAGGGCTGGAATATCTAACCAGCCACATCTTCTAGCTCTACCTGTTGTAGCACCATACTCACTACCTATGTCACGAATTTTTTCTCCAATTTTACCTTTAATTTCAGTTGCAAAAGGTCCATTACCTACTCTAGTCATGTAAGCCTTGAAAACACCATATACTTTTCTGATATTTTGATGAGAAACACCAAGTCCGGTCATAACTCCACCAATAGTAGAATTTGAACTACTTACATATGGATAAGTACCAAAATCAATATCTAGAAGTGTTCCTTGTGCACCTTCAGCAAGAATTTCCAAATTCTTATCATTTAGAAAATACTCTACACTAGAAATTTTTAAGGATGTTAAATATTCAAGAGATTCTTTAAAATCTTTTATATCGTTACTGATACCTAGTGATTCTATATAATCTTCATTAATATCACAAATTCTGAGACCTGTTCTTTCAACTTTACTTTTATAACAAGGACCTATTCCTTTACCGGTTGTTCCTATTTTTAGCTTTTTTTCTTTTTCTTTATCTTCAAATATATGATAAGGTGTAACTAAATGTGCATACTTTGATATATAAAGATTACTCTTAACATCTATACCGTCTTTTTCTAAATTTTCAATTTCTTCTTTCAAAGTAATTGGATTAACTACAACACCATTACCTATAATACATTTCTTACCATAGAAAATACCAGATGGTATCAGATGCAATACATAATTTTTATTATTATGAAATATGGAATGTCCAGCATTTGCACCACCATTAAATCTAGCTACCGAATCATAATTAGAGGCAATGTAGTCTATTATTTTTCCTTTTCCTTCATCGCCAAATTGAATACCCATTAAAACATCTATCATGATATAAAATTATTTTTAATACAGGTTTTATATATAATAAAAATATCTAAGTTTTTAATATTAAAAAATAATATATACTAAAAAAGTAAAAGTATAATGTTGGATATGCAACAGCTGAAACAACATTATCAGCAGGTTAAAAATAAATCGTTAGTATGATTAGCTCAAATAGAAATTTAGAAGTTCCAATGCTTTTATGGGATTGGAATGCTTCTAAATGGATCAATTTTAAATTAAAAATAGGAGTTTATCAAAATATATTTACATTTTTTAATGATAATAGTATTTCCTTTGTAACATCCATACCTTTAGATTATTCTAAAATACCGAAGGAATTATACGGAAATGGTATGTGTAAAAATCTATTAGAATATGTTGATAGAAATAATAATGACTTGATAGTTAAATTCTTAAATTATTTTATTGTTTCTTTGTTACAAATAAAAAATACAAATGGAAATAAATTAAATTACAATTTTTCGGAATCATCATCTTGGAAAGACTCTACTTTTGAAGTTTACGATAATTTTACACCACTAAAAAATACAGAAGTTATATCTGAACCTAAAATCATATTGACACAACCCAAGCCTAAATTTAAGAATAAGCCTAAATCTAGACCTACTGTGTCTACAATAACAACAACGGAAAAAATAGTTGTGACTACTTCTACAACATTAACACCACCAGCATTTATAAGAAATGCTCCAATAGAAGAAAATGAAATGATATTTTGGAATTGGAGTGCTTCAAAGTGGATTAATTGTAAAATTAGAGTTAGTGTATATGAGAATATATTAACATTTTTAAATATTAATAATATGAGTTATGTTGCCGAAATGCAGATAGACTTTAGCAAGATACCAGATAATTTGCGAGGTAGTGGTAGTAGCAAAAATTTAATAACATATCTTGATAATAATATTAGAAATAATTCTTTGATAGTTAAATTTTTAAATTATTTTATAATATCAATATTACAAATTCAGTATAATAATGGAAATAAGATAAATTTAAAAATCTCAGAATCTTATAACTGGAAAAACTCATCAATAGAGGTATTAGGTGGATTTTTTATACCAACTTCAGAATCAACTGATATTATTAGTATAGTTACACCTCTAACAACACTTCCACCAGTTTCTTCTCTAACTACTACCACTACAACTAAATTGAAAGTAACTACTACAACCACATTACCACAAATAATAACCACAACTACAACTACAATAAAAGTTAAGCCATCCGAAAATTTACCTATGATGTTGTGGAATTGGAATTCGTCCGGATGGAATAATTTTAGTTGTACTGTTGGTGTATATAATAATTTTCTTGATTTTCTAGCAAAAAATAATATCTATTACATTGCTGAAATGCTAATAGATTTCAATAACGTTCCAGAAGAATTAAGAGGTAGTGGTAATAGTAAAAATTTAATAATGTATCTCAACAACAATGTTAAGAATAATTCATTAATTATGAGTTTTTTAAATTATTTTATAGATTCTCTGGCAAAAATTAAACATGCATCAGGAAATAAAATAAGTTTTAATTTTGTAGATGCATTCTGGAAAAATGCAACATTTGAAGTTTATAGTGGCTATGCACCACAAAGAGTTATTAAAGAATCTACTATACTTGTGCCTAAATTTAAACCAGCACCAATCGCACCAAGAATAAAAGCACCAATCTTATCTATACCGAAATCTATTAATTCAACAACTACAACCACCTTAATAACCAAGAAAGAGAAAACACAAACCGTTGTACCTGAGGTAAGACCTATTATGGTACCAAAAGTTGTTACCACAATAACTACAAGAATTGAAGAGACAACCACCACAACTACAACACTTGCAAATTGTAAAAATATAAGATTAAAATTTAATGCATTTAATAGCAGGAACGCATGTTTCGCATTAGATAGTGAATATTGTATTGATACTGATGAATTTATTTATGCTAGTGTGATATATTATGTTGGTACTAGTTGTACATCATTTGCACAAAATGGTTTTTATAGTGATGGTGTTTATTGCAGAGAATGGAATGGTGTGACTTTATCCGAACCAATTTTATGTGAATAATTGATCATTATTTTTCATTTATTATTTTTTATATATAGAAAAAAATAATAATATAATAATGATTGTTTCTGATTTTGAAGATGGAGTACCAGCAAAATTTTGGTATTCTTCCTATTGGATAAATTTTAAATTAAAATTAGGCCAATATGACAATTTTCTTACCTTTTTAGAGATTCACCAACTCTCATTTTTAGCTGAGATGGAACTAGATTTTTCTACAATTCCCACATCTTTACATGGTCAAGGCACAAGTGAAAATTTATTACAATATATTGCTAATAATACTAGCAATAGTAGTTTAATACTAAATTTTATTAATTACTTTATCTTAACAATCGTGGATTTTAGATATAGTACTGGTAAAAAATTAAAATATTCCTTTGGTAGTTGTTCAACTTGGCAAGATTGTGCAATTGATATCAAAAGTTCATATTCACCAACCACAAGCACCACTACAACGACTCTTGCACCTACAACTACATTATCTCCAACTACAACACCAATGGCACCTCTTTTCATGGAGGTCTTTGGACAATTATATAATTTCTAATAAATGATAGATGTACTAATACCAGAACAAGGAGATCACGCTAAATTTTGGATTAACGATGATTGGGTTAGATTTAATGTACAATATGGTATTTATGAAAATTTTTTGGTTTTTTTAGATTATCACGATCTTTCTTTCGTTAGAACCAACTATATTGATTTTGATAATGAGGTACCATTATTATTACATGGTTTTGGTCATAGTAATAATTTAGAGGAATTTTTATCAAATAATGCTGATAATGAAACTTTAATTTGTGATTTTATACAGTATTATATAATGGAATTGGATTTCAGGTATTATTATTATGGTAGTTTAAGACTTCAAGTAGAATACTTTTGTTCTGAGGAAGGTTGGCAATACTCACCAATTATAGTTACAAAAACTACACCTTTTGTTTATTTAACCGTCGATTCTACTATGTGGAGAGTTGATTCGACAAAAATTACAGCCGATCAAATTTATATATAACATATAATATGAGCAGACAAATTATAAATATTGGAACCTACCCAAATGATGGAACTGGTGATTTCCTGAGAGATGCCTTTATAAAAACTAATAATAACTTTGAGGAATTATATTCCTTTCATTCTGGTGCAACATCTGGATCAACCATTGCTAATCTATACTTTACAAAAGTGAGTTTATCATCGGCAGATGTATCATCATTAGGTACACCTAAAATTTTAATACCTGGAGTAGTTGGAAATATTATACATATTCATTCTATGTATGCTAAATTAAACGTGACTACACAATTAGATGTCAATGGACAGGATTTAATTGTTGGTAACGGTCAAACACCAGTTATACTAATTTTAGATAATAGTAGAATTGAACATTCAACAACCTCAATTTGGTCATTGACTCAACCTGTATTTTTAAATTCAATACAACAAAGTATAACTGGTAATCAACCTATAAGTGTTTATCTAGGTATAATTGGTGGTAGTAGTTCAAATCCATCTTCCGGTGATGTTAGTATAGATTTTTTTATTACCTATCAATTAATTTCCATAGTCTAAGACTCTTTCATCTCATTAATCTCTTCTTCGGTAGCATCTCTTACATCAATGATCTTACCGACAAAATGTAAATCTTTACCAGCTAATGGATGATTAAAATTCATTTTAACATAATCTTCTTCGATCAACTCAACGAGACCATACAAAATGCTACCATAATTATCATTAGCCATCATAGGTAATCTATTACCGACCTTAAGTATATTTTCATCAACTTTACCATCAACAATAAATGTTGATTTGGGTACATTAATTACCATATAATCATTGAATTCACCATAACCATTTTTAGAATCAATTTCTATTTCAAAATTATCTCCTTTGCCTTTTTGATATAGTGCATCTTCAAAAGATGGAAGCAACAGATTTGAGCCATACATAAATACTAATGGATTAGTTTCATCAGAAATTTCAATAGTATTTCCTTCAGATTTCAGTTCATAAGTAACTGACACTACTTTGTTTTTTTCAATTTTCATATTATTTAATTTATTATATTTTAACACTTTCTTGATCAACATCTTCTTGATGTGCATCATTCTTTATTTTTCCTAAAGTTTTTAACTTTAAATATCTGAAATTGAAAGACGCATCAATAATATCTAGCTGTGCTTGTTTTGATGTTTTTTTGGTTTCTTTTAGAAAATTATAGTTATCTCTACAAACATTGACATTATATTCAAGACTTTTAATAGTCTTTATAAAATCATCATTAAGATATTCTGAATCATTAAACATATCAACAATAGATTTTATATTTGACGATAGTATTTTATTTGATTCATTAAAATCATTTTCAGCTTTATCGATGTGATATTTAGATACAATATTATCTATTGAATAGTAATATCTATTTCTATGATGAAAAATTTTATTTTTTATTTCCGGATCTAAATTTTCTTTCAATTCTTTACCTAAAGGTAACAAAATTTTATCACTATGTATTTCAAATGATACATCTGAAGATAAATCACTTTCAGTAATTTGAGAAATTTGTTTTTCTAGTGATTTAATATTTTTTCTTTTAGATACTTTAGATAAGTCCTGTGTGAACATAAACCAGGAACCACCATTATACCAATTATAATTGGTATAATTATAATAGTAAATTCCTAAAATTGGATGAACCAATCTAATTGCATATTCTCTTATTAATTTAACTCTTGGCATTTTCTATTTCATTTTTAATTTACTCTTGAATTAAGTCTTTAAATTCTTCACTATTCATATAGATAATGTATAAAAATCTTCTTTCGTATTTAGTATATCACAAAAAACTACACTTGTTGAATCATTCTTTTTAAAAATTTTAATCTCATCAGTAGCTGTGTGTCCAACAATCTGATGCATATTTTTTAATGGCTTTTTAGACATTAATTGTTTATCACACCATAAAGGTCCACCAACCCTTTTATTACCATCACGATACCAATCTACATCAAATAAACAAGGTATTCTATGAAGAAATGCTTCATTAAGTTGTTCAGCAACAGACATGTTTTCCATATTCATATCTTTTATTACTTTTGTAAAAACAAAATGATACCATCCGAAGTGAACACCCGCATGTGAAAAGAGATAATTTTTGTACTGGTATGCTAATTGAAATTTTTCAACATTTCTATTAAATATTTCAAAAAGATCATAATGAGCCTCAGTTCTAAATCCTCTGATTGGTATTTCACCTTTTATCCAAGGCAGATTTCTCCAATATTCCACATCATGATTACCCCAAAGTAAAACAACATTATCAGGATATAAAGTTTTAAATCTAATTAATTCTAATAGATTTTCTCTTATCGTAATATTAGTTTCGGTAAAAGAATCGACGTAATCGCCAAGGAATATATATTTATTTTGTTCAGGTATAAATGTACCAAAGCCTGCTGCATCAGGTTCAGCGCTTAAAAGAAATCCAATATCAGCAAATTTTTTCCAGCAAGTACGGCCGTGAATATCTCCAATTGTCAGAATTTTCATAATTTTTATATTTTCACAAATATAAAGATTATTCTTTATATTTCCAAATTTTATCTGGATAATCTCTACATTTTTTTGTTTTACCGATAAGTATATTATTCATAGTATAGTATTTAATTTTGAGGACTGATGAAGCCTCTTTAGCATTATTATATTCTTTAACTAATATACCATTTTCATATTCTTCAATTGGTTTATTTATTATAATTATTTCATTTTTTATAGAATTAATTTTCATTCTATAATTTTCATTATAATAATAAAATCTAAAATTTCGTATGTGTGTTAGTTTATTTTTAAGACATGCTGTAATATTGCTTCTATTTATTTTTAATTTTTTAGATGCTTCTTTTATACCTTTTATTACTTCTAAGAAATTGCCATCTATATCATAAACTATTATCTTTTTTTTAGTTTTTTCAATTGCAATTTCACTATTTACTCGTTTTTGACCTTTTTTAAAATTTCCGCTATTAGGAATTTTACTACATTCACTTATTTTTCTCTTGGTTTCTCCACTATGTTTAAATCCTATTGGTAAACCATCTCCACCATTTGTTGAATTTGTTAAATTACATTTTTCTTTAAAATACGATATCCAATAAATTTCTCTTTCAGTTAATGTTTCTTCGTCACAAATTTCTATTGATTTAATTAAAGGTTTTAACCCAACTTTTTTAAGTGATGTAATCCAACATGTTTTATGTGTTAAATGTTTATCTCTGTAATGTGTTGATAATCTTTTAGATAATGGCATTATCGTTTTTCCAATGTATCGTATTTCATTAGTGATAGGATCAACTAATGAATAAATTTGAGCAATTCTCATATATAGATTTTTATTCTATATATTAAATTTTAATTTACCGAAAAAGATATAATTCTCGTACTATTTCTTTTGAGTTGATTTAAATATTTTATAGGCATCGATGTAGTGATATCCGAATTTAGAGTTTTCGTAATCTTCTTGCTTTATTATCTTTTTAACTTCAGTTAAAGCATCATCGTATTTATAATACAGATTATTATCTATATTTTTCCACGAATAAAATCCAAAGAATGTTGATTTAAGATACTCTATTGTGTACTCTTTCTTCCCGCCTTTCTTCTCTAAAATTCTATAGTGTTTCATATTTATATATTATAGAGAAATTAGAATTATGTTTAAAATTTTTCAATTATTCTATTATCTTTTTTAAATCTTACCGTATCACCAATCTTAAGTGATTTAGTTATTGCTTTTGTGGTTGTTGAGTTAGAAAGAGTAAAAATTTGATTATTACCATCTCTAAGTATTACTGAATTTGTGCTACTATCAATTGCTACAACTATTATAGGCGGTTTTCTATTGTTTATTCTATAATTAGAATTATAATTACAACTAAACATAAAAAGTAATATAATTATTAAAAATTTCTTCACAATAGTTTTTTTATTTATATATTATTTTTTGATTTTGATAAATTTTTAGAAAACTTAGAAATAAAATATTTATATATAACTTCAATTATGAAAAGTAGAAGACAACATATAAATTTTGGTACATATTCTTCAGCGATTAAAAATCGGCAGAGGTGTAAGTGATATTTTTTATAATTCATGAGCCACCTACCTAGTATGTGGCTTTTTTATTTTAATCTAAAAACAATTAATAAATATGGACAAAATGGAAAATTTAGAATGGAGAAAATTCAATGGTGAAATAATTCCAAACATTAATGAGTATGTTTTGAATTATGTTAAAAATATTGATAAAAATGCTAAAGTTATGGTTGGATGTGACTCTAGTTACAATGGTAGTAAATATGCTATTACGGTAGTATTCTATAATGAAAGAATCAGAAGAGGTGCTCACGTTGTATATGCGTCATTCCATTTACCAAGAAATAAGGATGTTTTTTCTAAATTGTGGAATGAGGCTGTTTTTGTTCATAAAGTTGCTGAATCTTTGGATGATACTTTGAGAAAGGCACATTATTTTTATAAATTTGAAAGAAATTATTATGATAATTCGGTACCAGAAAAATTAGTTGAAATTCATGTTGACTTAAATGCAAATAAATCAACTAGAAACGGATCAAAATTTTCTAATAATAAATCTAATAAAATTTATAACGAAGTTATGGGATGGTTATGTGGTGAAAGATATAAAGTTATGGGGAAGCCTTATTCTTATTCTAGTAGCACAGTTGCGGATAGATTGAGTAAATAATATCGGATGGTATTCTCATTGTGAAAGTTTTATCTTTTTTCTTCATGTTGTATTTACTTTTTAAGTATATGAACTACAAAATATCATTTTTCGTAAGAAACCATTTAAAAACTTTTATATATAAGTTAGAGTTTTGGAAGAATAATATGACTGAAAATACTATTGATTTTAAGTATATACACGTAATTATAAAAAGTCTGATAGAAAGATTGTATAATTTTTTTATTGGGCTTTCATCTTTTAAAAATATACTAAACATATTGTATAATGAACTATATAATCCCGAGGAGCCTGAACTACCGGATGTACCATCTTTACCCGAGAATATTATAGTCATTAACAATTTTGTTTTGTTAGATGGTGATCATAAAATTTATGCGGGAGATTCGGGTTGAAGTCCCGACCTAAGATAACAAGGTTATCTTTTAATGGTGTGTGGAAGCTATCTTCCTCCACTATCGGAAAAGCCACAATTTATTGTGGCTTTTTTATTCTTTTTTGAATTTTTTAATTCTCTTAATATCCTCTTTCATTTTATCATTAAAATAATGACGTAAAAAAGTTATATCATTATCTGTAAAAGAATAATAATCCTTTATTAATCTAATATCATCATTACTGATATCAGATTTTTCTTTTGTTTTTTGCTTAGATTGCCACCACCATTGAGGAACGCCATTAATTGTTTTATAAAATAATTGATACCACACATCTATAGCAGATGCCTTATTAATATTCTTATTATTAAAAAATTGTGCTTGTTTTAGATACTTGAAAGCAAATTTCCTATTAAGTACGAAGAAATTGTTTTCTTTTTCCTCATCTGATACAAATTTATATTTACTCTTATCTTTAAATATAATATTTGCTAATGTTATAAAATCTACTCTTGCCATATTTCATTTAATATATGTAGTAATTTTTCTTTATTTATAGGTCTTTTAAGATAATAATCTAAATATTTAGACTGATTTTTAGACATTGTTCTAGAAATAATTATACAATTATTAATTTTTTTTAGATGTTTAATCAGGTTATTAAAATCCTTATCAATAAGATTCAAATCTAAAAATATTAGATCAATTTTATCTTTTTGTTCTTTATAAATTCTGATTGCATCTTCAGAATTATAAGTTGAAACAATATTAATTTGTAAAGATTTTAGAAACATACCTAATAGTGAGTAATTAACAGGAAGTTCATCAACAATTAAAACCGTTTTATTAATAAAGCTTATTCTATTTCTATCCTTTGAGTTTTCAGATTCTTGTTTTTCTTCTAATGATAATTTAATAAAAAAAGTTGTTCCTTTACCAACAGTGGATTCCAGATAGATTTCTCCACCTAAAAGATCAACAATTCTTTTAGATATTGATAATCCTAAACCGACACCTTTATATTTTTTTGTACTGGAACTATCATATTGCCAAAATCTATCAAATACATACTTAAATTTATTTTCCTCTATACCTATACCGGTATCTTCAATTTTAAATATTATAGATTGCTCAGATGTACTAAATGAGATTTTAATGTAACCTCTATCTGTAAATTTAATAGAGTTACTTATAATATTATAAAGAATTTGCTTCAATCTTAGATAATCTGATATAATCTTTTTATCATCATTTTTAATAAATTCCAATTTAACAAAATCTAGATTTTTCTTATAGTTTACATCTTCAAATATATCATACAATTCATCAAATAGATCATGTATCGAAAAATTTTCATATAATATATCAAATTCATTACTTTCTAATCTCGAATAATCCAATATATTATTTAATAATTCTTCTAAGTGTTTAGCGTTAGAATTAATAGATTTTAAAAATCTTTCAAGATGATCCATATTTTGTCCACTTAATAGTATGTCTGAGAAACCTATAATTGCATTCATAGGTGTTTTTAGTTCGTGTGAAACATTGGATAAGAATGTGGATTTTATGGAATTACTTTCATTCAATTGTTGTTTTAATTGTTCTATTTCGTTTTCAATTTTTTTATTTTTTGTTATATCGTAAAAATTCAATATTAAATATTTAATATTAGATTGTTCATCTAATACAGGAGTAATCATCATTTTAAAAAATCTATTATAGTTTTTGATTTCACCTATAACTTCCTTACCTGTGAACATAGATTCTAACATCAATTTTCTAACTTCCTCGTAATCTTCTTTATTTAGTAATTCAGATAATTTTTTATTTCTAAAATCTTCTTTTAGATATTTATCATGTTCAGAATTATAATATAATATTGTACCATCTATCTGTACAACAACAGTATTAATTTTCACATCAGCATCCTTAAGAAATTTGTTACTAACATTTAACAACAAATCTGTACCGTTAATATTAATTATTTCCATTCTTATTAATTTTTCCTTCTTTCCAGTGTTTTCTACATAACGATATGTAAGACTCGTTACCTCCGATTAGTATTTGTTCGCCACTACGAATTATAGTTCCATCAACTATTCTAGCGTTTACCGTTGCTTTTTTTCCACACCAACAAATAGATTTAATTTCCTCTATATTATCAGCCATACTTAATAAGTATGATGAGCCTTCAAATGGTTCATTTTTGTAGTCTGCTTTTAAGCCATAACACATCACAGGTGTATTATATACATCAACAATATCTGATAGCTGTTCAACATGATGTTTTCTTAAAAATTGTGATTCATCCACCAGTACACAATTGATATTCTTTTGTTGTTTTTCTATCAAAAAAATATTAATAATATTTGTATTATCAAATATTGGTATCGCATCCATTTCTACACCTACTCTAGATTTTATTTTATTTTTTATACCTTCCCTATTATCCAACGCAGAAGTAAAAAGTAATATTTGTTGACCTCTTTCTAAATAATTATACGCGACCCTTATTATTTCAAGTGTTTTACCACCTCCCATAGTACCATACTTAAAATATAATTTTGCCATTTTATTTATATTATGATATTATATAAAAGTTTTATTAACAATTTTTTTTCAAAAAATATAAAATATTTTATTAATAACTATATTTCAATTATTTATAAAATGTTTATACTTAATAAGTTAACTATTTTTATAATTCTTAAAGAGAAAAAAATAATATATACTTATGGTGAAAAATAATATTAGTTATATAATTTCTTTTTTTAATAAAATGGCTATATGCCAAAATTTCACAAAAAATAAAACCTTAATTTTATGGAAAAGATCAGAAAAGCAGACAAGAAGTTGTCTTGGAAATTGGTTTGGGATGCTGATACAAAAGATGTATTATTTCTTAAACGAATTGAAGGTGAATTCGAAACAGTTAATGAACTTTTCGAAACAAAAAATCAAAATGATTTATATGATAAAATAAATGAATTGGGTCTAAAGTATGATCCATCCATTCAAGAAGAAGAAGAGTGGATATAAAAACAAAAAAGCCTGATTTTCATCAGGCTTTTTTCATGACATCCGGGCTCATGTTTAAGTGTTCTTTATTTTTAATTGCTTTTTTTAATAGAAATTTTATAAGATCATTAAATTTAACTTTCTTTTCTTTACATAATTCAGCACTTTCCTTGAGTGTATCTTTATCTACATCCAGTAAAATTAAATTTTCACCATTGGAATAAGAATCTATAAATGTTCTAATAACCTCACTCATAGTCTTACCTTTATTCTCACATACTTGTTGAAATTTAGAATATTCCTCATCCTTTATTCTTAATTTCAAGACCGAATCTTTCATATATAAGTTTTCTTTGATATATAATTATTTCTAAAATATATTAGAAAATGCAAAAAAAGTTTAATATATACCAATATGAAAATTATTAAATCATTCGAATCCTGGAATAATAATATTATTGACAATTCGTTGTTCAAAAGCGGAAAAGCTAAATATAATCCTCATGTAGTTAATAATACAATACAATATAAGACTGACAATAATCCACCTTATTATTTTGCAGAAATTACCAGAAAAGGTGATAAATTCATTTGTAAAATTTACAAGAAAAAGAAAAATGGTGATGAAATTAGATTGAGAAATAAACTCAAAAAAGAATTGAAATTAGCACATAATTATGTAAGAGAGTTTATTAATCAAAGACTCAAAAAAGATAAATTAAAAAAATCAAATAAAAAATCTGAGGAAACTGAAAGAATAATCAGGGAAGAACCAAGAGTTCAAAGAGAACCACAATTTATTTCTCAGAAACCTATTGCACCTCCTCTTCCATCGAGAAGAATAATTATAAGAAGATTTTAGTTATATCTGATATATTCTTTATCCAAAACCTCAACTACTTCTGGAAATGTTGCGATTAACTGACTTAAATATATTTCAGTACTAACACCGCCTGAGTATGCTAAAACTCTGTATTTGTTTTTGGATCTTTCTACTTGTAGTATTAATCTTCCATCACCACTTCGGCTCTTAACATTACCTGAAAATACAGTTTCCCATCTATTCTTTGCGGTAATCTTTTTAATTGTTTTTAAAACTTTATCAATCATAATGCTATTTTTTAATTTTATTCTATTACTATTACAGTGTAATTAAAACACTAAACTTGCTTTAGTTTCCCACTTACTATAAACCTTACAGTTTTCTCTCAAAATCAAATATTTATAAGTGTCCTTTTCAATATTTTCAGACATACAGTCATCGTCCACTACAACTGACATTTCTTTAATATCATAAATACTAGGACCAAAAGGAAGAATACCCAAAAATTTTCCAATATTTTTTACATACTCTATAAGTTTATTGTAAAAGCTTTTTGATGCATTTTCTTCAATCCATTCATCAATTTCACTATTAGATTCTGATTTGTAGAGTTTTCTGAAAGTAACCTGATCAGCACCTAACTCTGAGCACTTATTAATTACTTCTTCAACTGTATATTTATCATAATCATTAACAAGATTCAAAGAAAGCCGTAAATTAAAATCATATTTTTTAACTAATCTAATAATATCGAACAAATTGAACTTTAGAGTTTCATGACAACCAATTAATTCCAAATTTCTTTCATTATCAAAAATATTAGAAATAGACAAAGAAATTGTAGTTACACCAATTTGTCTCAAATGTGCAATATTTTCTTCATCAAGCAAAACACCAGTTGTCTGAATTTCAATGCTTTTGAAAGGTGTTAGAAGTGTAGAATTAACTTCAGCAAAAAAATCAAGAAAATCAGGATTCTGAATTGGTTCACCGGTTCCTGTTAAAATAATAACGTTACAACCGTTGTCACGTGCATACTGCAATCGGTTAAAATAATTTCTAAATTCAATACTCTCATAAATCTTACGATATGATGTGATTGGTAGTTTTTTCTCTTTCCATTCTTTGACCACTGAATTAATATTATCACAATAAGGATTTGTATGTGTTCTACTCACACAGAATTTACACTTATTCACACATTTATTTTTGGTCGGAACTACGATTGATAAACTCTGAATTTTCATTGTTTTTCTTTTTTATTTTATCTTCACAAAGATACTAAAAACTTTTCATAAAAAAATAGATATAATAAATAAAAACATTATTTATGAAATGGTATGTTATAAGGGTAGCAACTGGTAAAGAAAAGAAGACCAAAGAATTAATAGAAAGTACATTAGTTGATATGAATATAGTTTTTAATTTAGTAATACCAACAGAAAAGACTATACAAATTAGAAAAGGTAAAAAAGTCTATGTTGATAAAACTTATTTTCCAGGATATATTTTTATAGAATGTGAATCTACAAGTGAAATAGAAGGTCTTATCAAGCATGTAAATGGTGTATCATCTATATTAAAAAATCCATTGACACCAGTTGAAATAAATAGATTTTTAATCAAGAGTGATGTGGTAGAAAATAAAGAACCTATACTTTATTTAAATCAAAAAGTTAGAATCATAGACGGACCCTTTAATTCATTCATAGGTACGATTACTAAAATAGATAACAATTCACAAAAAATTAAAGTAAGTATTCAGCTTTTTGAACGAGAAATTTTATTAGATTTAACTTTTTCTCAAATAACAGGAATTGCATAATTCTTGTTTTTATTGAATAAAAAAAAGAGCCTTTCGGCTCTTTTTTTTATTCTTCAGATGTTGTGTCTACTGAGTCTTCTGTTTTCTCATCTTTCCTAGCCTTTTCCTTAAAATCCGCAAAACTAAGATAAATTCTTCTATCATCTCTAATTAAGGATAGCACCTTAACCTTAAGTTCATCGCCAATATTAAGTTTTTTATTATATCTATTGATATAACTAGTCTGTATCAATCCAGTTGTTTCTTCGTCTAATTGAATTAATGCCCCAAAATTTTTAATATCCTTAATTTTACAATCTAGCACCTTACCAACTTTAATAACATCCCATAATGATTCTTTAAGAATTTGCGTTAAGATGATTTTATTACCCTTAATGATTTCTTTTACATAAAAATCGATTGCCATACCTGGTAGTATTTGATCCCATTTGTCGTGCCATGCTGAATTAACATTGGCTTTGTGTATCATACCTGTTAAGCAATTTGGTCCATCTGAAGTTGCACTAAACTGAACAAAAACTCCAAAAGGTGTAGTACCTGTAACTTCACCACGGTAAACTTGACCTAACTTAATTTTCTTAATTTCTTCTGGAATCAATGTCTGTAAATATTTTCTTCTTGAAACTACATAGACACCTTTCTCTTGCTGTAGTGTCTCTAACATTACTTCAAATGTGTCTCCCATAATAGAATTCGCATCAGATAATTTATTAACATCAGCAAGTGTGTTTGGCATGAATGCTTCTATAGTGATATTATCCATATGAATATCCATCATATATCCAGCTGGAATCATCTCTTTGACTGACGAGGTAAGAGGAAGATTATTATCAAAATAAAATTTCATCTTATTGTGAACATTTTGTTTGATAAGTTCGGTGATAGATCCTTTAATAATATAAGGATTATCACTAATATCAGTGATTAAAACATCTATTTCCGAACCTACTTCTAGATCGGCAGACACATTCATTTTCTTTGGTTTATCAACATAGATATAGTCTTTATGTCCGAAATCCACCAAGATTTCTTTCTCATTAATACGAGAAATTGTACCTCTGATTACATCATTGAGGTGAACTTCTCTAAAATTAACAAATGATTTTTCAATTTCATAATACATTTCTAAATATTCTTCAGGAACATCTTTAGAACTTTTGATTTTTCTAATTTTATTATTAGATAAAAAAGGAAACGGATCTGGGAGTTTTGCTATATTAACTCCATCAATTAATTCGTTATTCATAATATAATAATTTAAGGTTTAATTAACTTTTTTTCAAGATTTATAGGATATATAGGTACACTAAAAGTAAAAGTTTACTTTTAAAAAATTTTTTTATAAATCATTCTGTTTTCTTTTGGTAGGTAAAACTTCTGATGAGTGATCCCATGTCTGTGAGTGAAATATGTTATCTTTATCATATTCTGGATTATCCGTTAGATCCCAATATACGTCCATAAAATTATATTTAAATGTTAATGAAAAAGTTTGTTCCTGAACATTAATAGATTGGTATGCTAATCTTATTTCTGATAAGTTTTTTAATAGTGCGGATCTGAAAACAACAGAATATAAAAAATCACCATCTTTATCTAGAATAAATAATTGTAACCAAGGTAAATAATATTTTCTAGTGTTATTATAGTATTCAGCGAATATTTGTTGAGTCATAAAATAATTAGCATGTGAATCTACACTTCTTAGGGTTATATCTAATGAATTTGAATAGGTATCATATATGTTTGTGGCAGGTTTATATTCTATTTTTTTACCAAATTTATGTATTTGTTCAGAACCTTCATATGTAATACTAGGAAAAACTATTTCTTTTATAGTTGAGTTTATATAAGCAATTGGATCTGTGTAAGGTATCCAGTTTTTATCCATATATTTTTTTAATCTATCATCAACTTCCTTCGCAATAAAATCTGTAGGAAATTGGAAAAGAAATTGGTTACTTTGTGAATTTATTCTCATAATTTATTATTTTCTTTATATATAAAAACTATACTTAAACACCAATATTTGTATTATTTATTATATTTTGTATTACAGTATTACTTTCAAAGTTTTCAATTGAACTTTCATTATATATAATACCTTCATTTTTGAATCTTTTTAATGGTAAGACATCAACTTTATTTATATATGGATTTTTTAATAATTCTCTATATTGATCCTCAGATATTTCAGATGCTATTATTAGATTATCTTTCATAAATACTATAGTTCCACCACTTTGAATAATTAGATCTTTAATTTCGTTACTATAATTTAGATTCTTAAAAACTGAGCTTTGTGTAGAAGTTGCCATTTATTTTATTATTTTTAAATACTATAAGTTGTAATAGTTAAATCTTTTGTACTTGTTCCATATGGACTTGTGGCTTTTATTTTTAGATAATATACACCATCATAAATAGGTATACCACTAATGGTATCTACACCGAATTGTAAACCTTCTGGTAATATACCAATTATATTATATGTTACACCAGATACCGGTGAAGATGTTACGGTATACGTGAAATTGTAATATTGATAACATGAAGCCTGTCCTAAACTAGTAATAACTGGAACTTCACCAGATTCTATTTTTAATATTTTTGAATCGGAACTTGCAGCATTAGAAACTGTTATTGTTAAGTTATAAGTTACAGCCGATAAAAATACACCACTTATGACATTATTGATTAAAGTTAATTCAGCAGGTAAGCCTGTAACGCTATATGTTTTTGGTGGTGTTCCTGTTGATTCAATTGTATATGAAAATAAAGTACCTATTTTACTATAAACCTCTAAATTTGTATTTGTAATTTTAATCGGATTTAGAATATTTAGAGTTAGATTTGTGGAATAAGAACCATAATTATTTGAAACTTTAAGTACTATATTGTAAATACCTTCATCACTTGTCATACCACTCAAAGTTGTACCATTTTTAATAAATAAATTACCCTGATAATTATTAGGCTTAATAATTTCAAATGTTAAAGGTGCTGTTCCACTAGCAAGTAATTCATAATTAAACCAACTATTTGTCAATGCTGAGATTGATAAAATTTCATTTGTAATAACTGGTGGTGTACTCGTTAAAGTTACACCAGATGAAATATTGTTTTGTATATTTTGAAAATTTGTTTTTCTTGATTTTCCAGAGAGTCCATCAATACCACTGGTTGTTCCAGTATAAGTTATACCTGTATTTACAATAATACTACCATTCAATATACCATCTGTACCACCATTAATATTGTACGTAGATAATGTTGAAATATCTAGTTGATCTATTAAATTCAAATCTACTTCTCCGTATTTTTTTAATGGTAAGTCCTCAATATAATCTATATTTGGACTGATTTGCAATTGATTATATAATTCTTCACTAATCTCCGATGCTATAATAATATTATTATAAGAATAAAGAACGGTACCACCATTTTGATTTATCTCATTTCTAATATCAGAATTATATCTTAATATACTTTCCGATGCATTAATAAGTTGAATTAATTCATCTATGTTAGATGTTGTTGTTCCTGTCATACTGATGTGTTTTTATATTTAGTGTAGATAATAACTGTTCTACCTGCTTTTGGCCATTCAGATGTAGTTGTTTGAACTGTAGTTGCCGGTGAACCTGGAGAAGACACCACATTACTAATAGTTGAACTTGGTGTAGAGACATTATTATCAACAAAACTAATATCCTCGAAAAATGAAAATGTACCAGAGTATAATAATGTTTTAACCTTGTTAGATAATATAGTTAGATAGAAATTTGTATAACCTTTATCATATATTTTCTTTAATACATCTATGTCATTTTCAACAATTTTAAAATTAACAATACCATGCTGATAATCATTATCTGCTTCTCTATAAATAGATTTTTCTATTGATTCTGTATCAGATTTAAAAGTTAGCAATAATTCTGAATTATTGAGAACATTTGATAAATCATACTGCTCTAACTGATTAGCTAATCCTGAATTAGTTTCAGGGATTTTTGCCATTCTAAACTGAATAATATTGTCAAATGGTGTTATAACAATATTTAATAGACCCATACCTTTATAATCCACAGTTGATGTTGGACTATTAACTATTATCTTTCCTACTTCTACTAATTGTGGTGAATTAACTTTAATAATTTCTGTCATTAGATTACCTGAAAAATAGTCTTTACCTAATACTATTTCATCTGGTTTTGCATTGTATATTTTAAGATTATTTAAATTTGATATGTTTAAGCTTAATAATTTTTTACCATATTTCTGAACATTGTTATCTAATCCAATAGACGTGTATCTAGATATAGTACTCATATCAACTAAATCTATAACTCTCATTTCAACTCTTATTGCAGCAGTAGTATTAGTGAAAGTTAAAATAGGTCTATAAAGAATTTTTTTTGTAAAATCATCATTCACACCTCCGGTCAAAACCACAGTTTGCATATTTGTTTGTATATTTTCTTCATATAAATATATATCATACTCAATTCTAACTCTACGACCTTTATTTTCAACTTCTCTAATAAAATTATCTAAATTTTCGTTGGATTCACCATATGTTCCATAAATTTCAAAGAAATCGCCTTCAGTTGATTCTTCTATCACAACAGCCAGTGTATTATATTCTGGTGATTTTGCAAAAGAGGTTCTATACGTATCAGAAGCATAATAATAAGTATTACCTAATACAACTTCTTTTGCGTTTAGATATTGAAAATCAACAAATATTGGTGAATTTTGGCTTAATCCTTCACCGTTAGTTAAATTGTAATTGATACTATTTTCCCATACTGTATTTCCAGTTTGAGAAACATATCTTTGATTTGATACATAGTCAATAGAAGTTATTTCAAATTGATAATACTTACCCCATTCTTGTTCATCATAGATAAAAGGTATTGCGAGATTTGTTAAACCTGAACTTGTAGTTGATGTAGCATCAAAGAAAATATTAGATAATTCGTAGATATTTAAGTTATAGAAGCCATATGTAAAAATTTTTAAATATAAACCCACATATCCATCAAATACAAAATTATAAGATGTTGGTAGATATATTTTGACTATATCATAAGGTATTGGTGATGTATTATAATCTTGCTCTTGTAAAAAATTATATTTTGACGGACTCACTTGAGTATATTTTCTGAGAACTGGATCTAATTGGAATAGATTATTAGTTATATTATTGTTGTTAGAGGTTGAAAGAAAACTTCTTTTTTTATTCTCATTTAAATTGGTTATAACTTTATAATTCTCTGTTATGTAATGCTCATTATCAAATGTCCATTCCATTAGAACATTTGTATTTAACTTTATAAACTTCGACGATCTTGCCATTATCTTTTATTTCTTTTTTCTATATATAAAAAATGAAACTTTATCTAATAAAAAATATAAAAATTAAAAAATAATTATTTATTATGAATAATAATATAAGTTTTCCACCTGGATCACCTTGGCCTGGTGTAACAACAACTGGTTCACCTTGGTTAACAATAACACCAGATATAACAACAATTAATTCACCTTGGTTAACAATAACACCAAATAAATATACACTTGAAAATTTATTCTATTACATTGAATTTGAATGTGATAATAAATCATTATTAAATTCAAGTATTGTAGGCATCAGAAGAAAAAAGTTTATTTTTAATTGTAATTATGTTGGAAACAGAATTCAACCTTATGAATATATAATGAATTTGATAGATGATAAGAAACTATTCTCTGTTAATGTTACCGTAAGTGATATATTAACAATCTCTTATGTTAATGTTAGATTTACTGAGATAGAAAATAATTTAAATTTTAACGGTAATTGTAATTTTAGTGAACTTAAAGTTAGATTTAGATGTGAAAAAATATTATATAAAAATCATAAATTATCCAATAAAGAATTAAGAGCAGATAAGATAAAAAAAATAAATGAAAATGTAGAATGAAAATAGTAGTAGTTAATGGTTCAGCAAGAAGTGGTAAAGATAATTTTGTAAATTATTTCAAAAAACACTATAATAGTAAGTGTTTTAATTGGTCCACGATAGACAAAGTAAAAAGAGTCTCAAGAAGAAATTTTGGTTGGAATGGTAGAAAAACTGATGAGGCAAGATTATTCCTATCTGAATTAAAAAGAATTTGGACAGAATTCAATAATGGTCCATTTGAAGATATGGTTAACAAGATCACTAGACATTACACCAAATTAGATAAAAAGGATAAGCAAAATGTAATATATTTTATTCATTGTAGAGAACCACATGAAATTCAAAAATTTGTAGATAAATATGAAGATAAGTGTATTACATTACTCTTAAAAAGAGATGATAGGGATGTACCTAATAATGAATCTGATAAAAATGTTGCCAATTTCAATTATGATCATATTATCAACAATATTGGTGATAAAAAGCAATTAGAAAAAGAAGCAATAGAATTTATTAATAAAATAAAATAAAAATATGCAAGAATTAATATTTAATACTACACAAAAAACAATAGAGATAAAAAAAGATTATCAAGGTGATAAAATTTATCACTTTAATAATATATCTACTGTTAAATATTTAGAAGGTTTTTACGAAGTTATTCAAGAATCTGATGAAATTGATGAAAAAACAGGAAAGCCTAAAAAATATCCCATATTCAGATTACCAATATCTAATACAAATATGAGAATAATAAAATGATAAAAATTATAATTAGCTTATATATTGTAATAGTATGTTTATCTGTAGTGATGGCGACACTCACACTATTAAATGTCATTAAAAGAAAAAAAATAAGAGCTTAAAAGCTCTATTTTTTTAATCAATCTCCAAGTCCTGTTTATAAAGTTTATTCTTACCCTTTCTAGAATAATCTTTTAGAGTTTTATGCTTTTTATTTTTAGCATACCAACCTGTGCTATTCTCAATTTCAGCATCACGACTACCTCTGCGAATAGCTTTCAAATAATCAATATTTACTTTAGAATCTTTCATACGTTTTATATATTTTTACAAATATAATACTTTAAAATAAAAAAAGTCTCATTTCTGAGACTTTTTTTATTTTAAATTTATTTTTATTTAGCCGGTGTCTCGCTTAATTCGGTTTCGATTCCTTTATCTTTTGAAGTCAATTTCACAATTTTAACATCATTAGAAGTTTTATCGTATCTTATTGATATTCTATCACCAACTTTAAGTTCTTCATTAATAATTGCATCTGTGATTTTATCTTCAATATATTTCTGAATTGCTCTTTTTAATGGTCTTGCACCATAATCGGGATCGTAACCTTTTTCAAATAAAAAGTCTTTTAGAGAGGTTGTGATTGTAATTTCATATCCAATATCTTTCAACCTCTGAATAGTAGATTTAACTTCAACATCTACGATGGTACCAATATTATCTTTTGTTAAAGAATTAAACATTATAACTTCGTCAATACGATTCATAAACTCAGGATTGAAGATTTTTTTCAATTCTTTTTCAATAACACTATTTTTATCAGACTGAGAAACATCAGTCTTGAAACCAATACCAGTTCCAAAATCTTTAAGTTTTCTGGATCCGGCATTTGATGTCATAATAATAATAGTGTTTTTAAAGTCAACTCTACGACCATAACTATCAGTTAGTACACCATCATCAAGAAGCTGAAGAAGAATGTTATAAACGTCAGGATGTGCTTTCTCAATTTCATCAAGAAGGATAATTGAATAAGGTTTACGTCTTACTGCTTCAGTTAATTCACCACCATCTTCATAACCAACGTATCCAGGAGGTGCTCCAACTAACCTAGAAACTGTATGTTTCTCCATATATTCACTCATATCAATTCTAATCATTGAATCTTCTGATCCAAAAAGTTCCTTCGCAAGAACTTTGGCAAGGTATGTGTTATGAGTCACAGTAAAATCACCTAATAAATATAAATGGTTTCCATCAATTTCGAATCCATAATAGTCATCAACTCCAATATATTCCACATCAAATCCTGTCAACATTACGTTCTTTTTTTGTTTTCTTGCTGTAGATTGCTTTTTACTTAAAATAATATTAAGATCACTTAAATCTCCACATATATTAATAGAGTAATATATATCTCCGTTTACTATTTTTGGTGTTTTTGACGCTCTATATCCAAGACTTCTAGATAAAAATAGAATTTGATCCGCTAATTTATCATATTTGGTTGATATCAAATAACAATTATGATGATGATACCCATCACTATCAATAAGTCCAGCTAAAACTGCTTTTCTAACAGAAGAATCATTATATAAGTAATCATCAGGAATAAATTTGCTATTAGTAATATCTTTCTCTTTATATTTCTTCATTAAATTATATTCTCTGAAAGTTGTCATTAAATTATTATTATGATACTCTCCTTTAATATTACCCGTTAAAACGTATGTATTGGATTTATTGTTTTCTAATTCGTCAACTCTAACATTAAGATTCCAATCTCTAGCTATTTTGTATATATAATCTACTACTTCAGAATCTGCTGTAGTTATCCCACAATTATGACTATTACCATCACCTAACCATAATCCCATAAAATATGGATCTATTTTAACCATTTTTGATGGAAACTCAACATTAGTTCTCCATAATTTATGAATGTGCTTGAACCATTTACTCTTTTCTAGATATTCATTTAGTGGTATATTTACCGTTTCATATGAGCCTGTTTTTTTAAGTGAGAGAATATGCGGATTATTACAAACGAATGAATCTCCACCGTTTAATGGATTTATTCGATACATCTTATCTTTACCTCTTGCTAAAGAAATCACTGTTCTTGGTGTAGAATCATCACCCATTAATAAATCTCCTGGTAATACATCTTCAACATTTTTAATACTACCATCAAACATTAATATTTTTGTTCCTTTACCGTGACATTTCCCCACACCTGTAGGACCCAAGAAAATAAATGAACCAACAGGTCTTTTTGGATCTTTAATACCGATCCTTGCTCTTTTAACTGCTCGTACAAGTTTATCTACAGCATCATCCTGTCCGATAACAATACCTTTAACTTTACTAGACATAACTTTTAATTTAGTATTTTCATCAGATGATACATTATCTACTGGAATTTTTGTCATTAATGCGATAACCTCTGTCACATCATCTTTGGATACAATATCTCTAACTTTAGAAATTTCAGCTTTCCAGATTTCTTTTTCTGAATTTAACTGTTTTGTCAATTCCTTTTCAAGATCTCTTTTCTCAGCCGCCATTTCAAATTTTTGCTCATTTACATATGATTCTTTCTCGGTTTTTATTTTTTTAATTTTCTTTTCAAGATCCTGAATTTTTTTAGGTGTTTCAATGTTCTTATTAACATGAACTTTTGAACCTGCCTCATCCATAGCGTCGATTGCCTTATCTGGTAGATGTTTTTCTGACATATATTTATCAGTTAATTCTACACAATATTTCAGTGCTTCATCGGTATAGGTAACATTATGATAATCTTCATATCTCTCTTTTAGATTTTTAAGAATTTCTAATGTTTCAGATTTTGAATTGGGATCTACATCTACCTTCTGAAATCTACGTTCAAGAGCTGCGTCTTTTTCAATATATTTACGATACTCTTCAAGTGTTGTCGCACCAATACACCTAAAAAATCCTCTAGATAATGCTGGTTTCAACATATTAGCAGCATCAAGAGAACCCTGAGCAGATCCTGCACCAATAATTGTGTGAATTTCATCAATAAATAGAATAATGTTATGATTTTCTTCCATTTCTTTGATGATTCCTCTCATTCTTTGTTCAAATTCACCACGATATTTAGTACCAGCAACCAAAGAACCCATATCAAGTGTGATAATTCTCTTATCTTTTAGATTTTCTGGTACTTTACCTTCAACAATTAATTGTGCAATACCTTCAACAATTGCAGATTTACCTACACCTGGTTCACCTACCAAAACTGGATTATTCTTTTTTCTACGCGAAAGAATTTGTGAAATTCTTTTTATCTCAGTTTTTCTACCAACAACGGGATCTAAACTATTCTCTTTAGCTAGTTTTGTAAGATCTGTACCAAATTGATCAATTAATTTGGTTTTAGAATTCTTATTACCCTTAGCTTCGGGTTCGTTTACTGGTTCTTCCATTTCCATATTACCTTCTCCTTCTAATTCGTTACTAAAATCAACTTCTTCCTCCTCATTTCTAAGTTTTGCTTTGATAAGTTTAATAATTTCAGGATTTTTACTAAAAAGTTCCGTTACCAAATTAGTTTTATTTTCTAGTATTGCTGAGAATACGTGCTCAGCCTCAACTTCATCAGCATTAATTTTTTCAGCAAATGAAATTGCATTTTTAAGAATTTTATCTGTTTCAGAATCAAGTGAAATTTTAGAATTACTTCTCAGTTTATTTATTCCAATCTGATACTGATAAGCTAGTGACCAATCATGTAAAGTTTGTTTTACATTTTCTACATTAAGAATATCCTCCAACAGAGAATAAATCTTTGGATCTTCGTTAACTAGTGCTAAAAATAAATGTTCGGGTCTAATTGTATTAGACCCAATACCAATTGCAATTTGTTTACTACTTTTAATAGACTCTTCTACACTTTTTGATTGCTTCATAATTTATTACTTTTTGTTAGAATATATATTTTTAATTTCTAATGAATCTTTCGATATACCAAAAATCATACCAATTACAAAGATAGGAAAAAATATAATAGATCCTATCCAAATATAAAAAATTCTAATAGAATTTAGAATTTTTATTACAGGTTTTGCCCAGTCTTTAAAAATATCTAAATCTGAATCTTTTATTAAATTATTGTAAATATACAATAAATATTTGGCTATAAATCTTCTCATTTTATTCCTCGATTGATAATGTCAATCCTCTTTCTTCTAATATTTTTTTAATTGGCATCAAAGATTCTTTTGAGCCAGTTTTGATGATATCTTTACCTTGAAGATGAACAGTCCAAGCTGTACTTTCAGCTCTTTCAAATGAAAATTTTAAATATGTGATTAGACATATAATTACCCATTCAAATGAATTGTGATCATCATTCCATAAGATTAATTTAGATTCAGAACTAGAAGAGATTCCAGATTCTGCTAAAATTTCATCTAGAGTTTTCGTTTCAATTTTTGTGTCACTCATACCTATTATATTATAACTATTTATAAAGTTTATTTTTCTTTTCTTCGTGTTCCAACTCTTTAATATATTCTTCTGTTTCTTTAACTAAACCAGAATAAAATAGACTATCAGGTCTTTTACTTAGTTCCACTTTATATTTTTCTAATGATTTTTCAAAAATAGAAATAGTATCGTTTAGATAATTGAAGAAATGAATATATTTCATAATTTCGACCATTTTTGGATCACCAATTGCCTTACTTGGAGTATCTGACAATTTGACAACTGGAATACCATCAGCCATTGTCATTTTAATGACCATATTCATCGGATTACTTTTTGCATTGGGATTAGTCTTTTTCATAAAATCAGAAGTGAAATTAGTACCAATACCAAAAGAACAACGAATTTTATCTTTACAATATTCTTTCAATTTAATTGTAGTTTCTATATCTAGTGCATTGCTAAATACAATAAGTTTACTCATAGGATCAATTTTCATCTTTTTATAATGATCAACGATCTTATCAGTAAACACATATGGATCACCTGAATCATGCCTTACACCATCCCATAATTTGGCTTTTTCTAAAGAAAAATCTCGAAGGAATGTATCAATACCAAAAGTATCAGGAAGCATAGTTCCTAATGTGCCTTTATAGGTTTTAGTCCACCTTTCCATAAATATCTTATTTGGATGATTCAGACTTTCTAGAGCAGCAACCGCACCAATTGCTTCGTGTGCGCAAGTTCCGAGCGCTTTAACATCATATTTCATAGCTAAATAGCAATTGCTAGTACCAGCAAATCCGTTGTATTTTTTCATTTCTGAAACTACAATTTCCTGGGTTTCAAAATTGCGTCTACGACGAGTACCAAAATCTGTAAAAATACATTCAGCTTCACTTAAAGTTTTTGCTTTTGAATTTGCAAGAATTTCCTGACCTTTCATACTCCAATCAGTATCAATCATTCTAAAATAAACTTCTGAAATGATAGCCATTAGTGGTACCTCCCAAAGTATAGTTTCTCTCCATTTACCTTCGATTGAAATTTGTAACTCATTTTCAGAGTTGAGAACAATTTTCACTTGTTTAGAATTGAACCTATAAGCTGCTAAATATTGACGATATGCTACAGGAAGAAAATAAAGATTTTCTTTCATCCAATCATATTCTTCATCAGTAAGTTTTAATTTTGACATCAATTTAACTTGATGTTTGATTTCCTTTACTGCTTCAGCAGTAAATTTCATTGATTTATCACGATTACTAAACGCATAAATTACATCTACATCATTATAATGATCCAGAACAAAAAATTGCATACTTAGCTTATAAAGATCATTATCTAGAATACTTCTAATTATTGGTTTCATAAATTTTTATATTAATTAGAATACAAATATACATATATTTTTTTTAAAATCAAAAAGTCCAGAATTTTTTCTGGACTTTTTGACTTATTTTGCAATTTTAATTTTATCTGATTCTAATCCAACAGGTTCAAATAATCGCCATCCAATAAAATAAATTGGTACACCAATTGTTTCTATCAGAATAACGCTCCAGATTACATTACCAACAACTAATTTATATTCTACACCTTCAATTTTCTTCTTTTCTTGATTAAAAAGACCATAAGGTTTTACATTTACTGTGGTGTCAATTACGTAAGTTTTACCATCAATTTGTTTTTCAATTGGCATTCTGATATGTTTAGAATTTGCACAAGACGAGACCATCATTGCAACCACAATGAATAGGAATACATAATTTTTTTTCATTTTTTATTTTTTATTAGATTTTTTATAAATATTCATTCCAATATCAACAAAATTACTATTATTATCAAAATAATAATGATTTAATAGTGTTGTGTCACCAGAACTATCAAGTTTAATTGCTGTTAATTTGTAAAAGGTTAAGTTTTTAACATTTGGTTCAATAGCTAATTTTGCTATTGAATCAGATTTGTTAACAAGGCTATCATAATAACCACTTAGAGGTTGATTTAAAGATCTGGCAATATCAAGCATAAATAGTTGCCTATCACTTATATATTCGTGTATTTCAACATACGCTTCTCTTCCTGAGAGTGTAAATTCTTTTATCTCAACATCTTTCAATTCGACTTCGGACATATTTACAGATAATTTATCTGTAACAAATTCTTTTCTGACGTTACTCTTATTGTCGCACGACAACATCGTCATTAAAATACTAATACTTAAAAATGTAATAAAATTTTTCATCTTGTTTTTATGTTAATTTATTTTTTATTGAATTATTATTAGAATACAAATATAATCATGCTTTTTCAAATAAACAAATGTTATTTAAAATAAAAATAGAGATTGTGTCAATCTCTGCTTTTTTCTTTCTCCATTGCTTTCTTAATAAGATGTTCTATGTATTTAGATTTGTTAATATTCTTTTCCTCACAAATCTTATCCAAGATTTCATCTAATTCAATATTAATTGAAACTGATAAAGTTTTCTTCTTATCAGTTGTTTTTGGTCTTGCCATTTATTTTTTTATAGATAAAAAATTGAAAATGGTTTAAAATAAAAAAGATAAAAAAGACCAAATTTTCTAACTGCCAAATCAAAATGGAAAAATATGACATTTTTTTATTTATATATACTATAAAAATACTAAATAAATATGAAAAAACCAAAAACAAAAAGAAAAGTATCAATATCATTAAATAGTAATGTATATACTTTTTTAGAAAAATTTGAAAATAAATCTAAGTATATTGAATATTTAATATATAAAGACTTGAAAGATAATAATGTCCTGAAAAAAGATATAATACTATGAAATATAAATATATTTATAAAACTGTAAATCTTACTAATGGTAAAGCATATATAGGACAACATTCAACTGACATAGAATATGATAATTATCGTGGTAGTGGTCCTAAACTATTAGAAGATATAAAAAAATATGGATTAGATAATTTTGTAAGAGGTATTATAGAATATTGTGAAGATAAAGAAGAATTGAACGAAAGAGAAAAATATTGGATTAAATATTATAATACAATAGAGGAAGGATATAATATTTGTAAAGGTGGAGGTGATTATCCTGTTTTATATGGTAAAAATAATGGTTTTTATGGTAAAAAACATTCAGATGAAACAAAAGAAAAAATTAGAAAATCAAGAGAAGGAAAAACACCTTGGAATAAAGGTAAAACTGGTATCTATCAGGCATCAGAAAAACAAAAGAAAATTGCAAGTGAGAGACATAGTGGTGAAGGTAATTGGAATTATGGTAAAAAAGGTGAGTTGTCACCATCTTTCGGATTAAAAAGAAGTAAAAAAACAAAAAAGTTGTATAGTGAAACAAAAAAAGGTGCTAAAAATCCAAATGTTGGAGTATTTGAAATTTTAACACCTGATGATAAAAAATACATTACTGCTTCTGGAATACCAGATTTTTTAGAGAAGCATCCTGAATATAATTCTAAAAAATGGGTATTATATCATTCGAAGAGATTAAACAAAAGGTATCAAGGTTGGAGAGTAACTTCAATTTCGTTATAAGAATTTACGATAATTACATTAAATGTATCAACTAATTCATTAACGATTTTATTAATTTCTTCTTCAGTTCCGATGCCTCTGCATCCACCAAGATTAAGAATAACCTGAAATCCTGCTTCAGATAAATCCTTACATGTCTCTGATACGCAGAAATTTGTGGCTAATCCAGCAACAATCACAGTAGTAATATTTTTTGATTCGTACCATTCAATAAGTCCGGTAGAAATTTTTTTGTTAAGATCATGATAACAGCTTGAATATGGATGAAGGTCAGGTTCAAAGCCTTTTGCAAGAAAGAAATCATACTCTTTCATTTCAGGAAGACCATCAATAAGTTCCATACCGTAAGTACCGGACATACAATGTGCATTCCAAGCAATATCAACATTTTCACCTTTAACTGGTGTAAATTGAGGCTTTTTCGAATTTGCCAACCAAATTGCATTAGCAGGATGAACATCTTTAGAAACAGTTTTATACTTAACCAAATTGTTTTGACCATTCAATTCGTCTACAATTTTATCACCTTCATTTACTGGCAATTCGTCAGGACAAAGCGGAGTAAATCCTTTCTGAGGATCAACATTGTGGCTAGCGGTTTTATCAAAAACCACTGAAATTTTTTGAGTTTCGTCTAATTCAATATTCATAATATTTATATTATTTGTTGTAACAAAGATAAGGAATTAAAATTAAAATAAAAAATAATGAAAAATTATTTATTAAGTTTTTGAAGTTTTTGAAGTTTATACTTTCTGAATGCTTTCTCCATTTTGTTAAAATATTCATCTGAACATTTGTGCTGAGAAATTTTTTCAACTATTATTTCTTCAGGATTATTACCAGTATATCCTAATATTGTCATTAAAAATGCTTCTGAAATTTCCTCTGGTATATTTACTTTTACCATTTGATTATCTTTTCTATAATATATATCGCCATTATTATAAATTCTTAATAATTCTTGAGAATTCTTATCAGTGACACTGAATATATTATCTGCTTGGGTTTGTTGTAATGTTGACATTTTTTTATTTTTTTTTAAATAAGTACTTGTCATAATATTCTGTTTCCATATTTCTGAGTGTTTTAAGAACGATATCTATAAAGTTAGGTCTCTCATCTAAATCTTCAAATTCTTTTTGAGTTTTAGCATCTTCAACTTCCCTGATTAGATCTTCTAATGATACGTAGGGTCTACCATCTTCTCCTTTTAATGTTCTTACTATTCCCATTTTATATATGTGTTTACTTATATATTATTTTTAATCTCCCCGGATCTCTTATGTACTAATATTTTAATTCTAGGTGTGAGATCAATTTTTCATCTTTTTTAACTTCAATGAGAGCTTGATAGTTTATCGGATGAACATGCTCTATAATAACAACTTTTTTTACTTTTGTTTTAATTACATCTAAAAAATCTATAAATTGTTGTACTGAATCACCAATTAATTTACCCATAATTTCATCAAGAAAAATGAAAGTTGGTTTAGATTTAACGTTAATTTCTCTTAATGCTATTTTTAAGGCAAGTGAGCAGAATGTTCTTTCCATTCCTGAACTTTCTATAGAGTTTTGACTTACATCCAATCTATCATTAGCACTCATTCTTAAAGTTAAATTCTCATCAAAAAATAAAGTAAAATTAACATTAGATAATAAATCATTCAATTCCTTATTTATTAGATGTATAGATTTTTTCAATAAAAAGGTAGGTATACCATCTCTTGATATGCATTTTTGATATTCTTTAAGAAGTTCTTCTTTTTTTCTTTGTTTCAAATATTTTTTAATGTTAATAGATATTGTATCTATTTCACTATTTTTTAATAATATATCTTTCTCATAATCTATATTTTCTTGATTAATCTCTTTAATATTATCTTTGATAATATTAATCTTTTGTTCTAAATCGTTGATAGATATTTGAATTTTTTCATTTTCTTCAATTTTAGATTTATACTCTTGAAATTTATCTATCTCTAATTGTAAATCTTTTATTTTCAGTTCAAAATTTTCAATTGAAAGTTTTATATTATCTTTTTGAGAAATCTTTGTATTTCTAAGTTCAAATTTTTCTTTCAATTTTTCTTCAATTTCTATATCATTTTCAATACTTTCAATATTGAAATTTTTTAATTCTATTTCTAGATTTTTAATAACTTTTAAATTTTCATTTCTAGAAATTTCTATCTTTTTAAGTATGATTTCACCTCTTAAAACATTTTCTTTAAGTGATGGCGCATTATCATAATTATCATTTTTAATCTGTTCAATTATTGATTTAGTAGTTAAATTATCTTGTTTTAGAATGTTAACATCACCTGCTTCAACAATTTTTTCTTTAACTTTCTCAGAATAAATACTATTATTAATTGTCTTCTTGCTCTCTTCTAATACTTTTTCCTTATCATCTAAGCTAGGTAGAGTATTTTTCAGTTTTTTATATTCTGATAAGTATTTCTGTATTTTATCTGTATTTTCCTTTTTCTCTTCTCCTAATTCTTTGATATTTTCTTGTAGATGATTCAAATGCTCAGAGTACTTTGGATCGTTGCTATCATATTCTCTACCACAAGTTGGACAAGATGTTGAATTTTTCAACTCATCTATTTCTTTATCTAGCTTATCATTTGCATTTTTAGCATTAATTCCATCCTTTTGTAGTAGCTTAATTTTATTATTTATTTCATTCCTTTGTAGAATTATATTTTGAATTTGTGAATCAATATTTCTAATTTCTTCATTTATGATTTTATCTATTTGATTCTTAATCATTTCTATCTTAAGTTCATTATTATTAATTTTAAATTGTAATTTCTTAATCTCAGACTCTTTTAATTCTTTAATTTTAGATAGTACCTTATCTTTTTTATTATCTGATTCTGTTATAAGATTTTTTAAATTTGAAATTTCATCTTTTCTTTCAGATATTTTATCATTAGTTTCTTTAAGTTTTATTTTTAGATCATTAAGTTTCTTTGTATCAAAGTTTAAAGGTAATTCTTTAATTTCTCTTTCCAAAATGACATTTTGAATTTTAAGTTCCTCTATTTTTTTATCGTAATTTTCAATAGAATTAAGATTAATATTTTCATCAAAATTAATCATTGATGAGTCTATATTATTTAATTTTTTATTAAAATCATCTCTTTTGTTGTTGAGGTTAGATAATTCATTATCAAAATTTTCTATTAAGGTCTTATTGGTATCTATTTCTATTTTTTTATTTTCAATATTTGTGCTTAACTCATCTATTCTAGCTTCTGATTCTTGTATATCTAGTATTATTTTTTCCTCACTCAATTCTTTCTTATATTCTTTAAATTCCTCTAACTTAATTTCAAAAACATCATATCCTGCATCTCTGATTATATTATCCATAAAAACACTTCTGGTTTCTGATAATATTGAGTTCAGATTATCAGCGTTAGTGTATGATAATCTTATAAATGATGCTATGTCACTTATAATTAGTTCTAATTTTTCTTGCGTTTTTACTCTGACTTCATCTGTTAATTTATTTTTTTCTGATACTTCATTTTTATAGAAATCTAGTGTGGTTGGGCAACTAGAAATAATCGTCTTGTTCTTATTCCAAATTCTTTCTGTTTTTCGTTGTATAATAAATTTTTCACCATCCACATCTATAATGGCACCACCTAAGCAATAGTCCAAATCTCTTTTATTATTTATGTATCTACTATCACCGAATTTTTCAGGTGATAAGGTAACTGTTGTTTTACCAAATAAAATATAAGTCAAAGCATCCAAAATTGTAGTTTTACCTTCCTGATTTAATCCGATTATTTGAATCATGCCATCAATATCATTCCAATCAATTTTATTATCGTCACCATATGATTTAAAATTACTAAACCAGAACTTATCTACACTCCATTGTATATTAGCTTTAGTATTTTTAAGGTTCAATCTATTGTTGATAATTTGATCAATTTTTAAAATTTCATCAATATCTTCTTTTTTATATTTTTGATTTTCAAGGTATTCCTTAAATATACTATTTTGTATGTCAGTATCACTTAAATCTAAAGATTCAGATAACATTTCAGAATCTATAACGTCATTATAAACAAAAATTTTTTCAAATTTAACTTTTGTCGTATTCAAATTTTCTTTGATATAATCTCTGATTTGTTTTTCATTAATAGTATTAATATTTGAACTTAAATCTTTCCAATGAACCTTAATTTCAGTATCTTCGGTTAAATTTTCTACTTTAATTTTAAGATTTTCATAGTCAGTTTCTTCATCGATATATAAATTAAGAAATCTATGATCATTTTCAATATCATATTCTGTTATTTCAAATTCTGTCGCACTTATTAAATTCCACAAAAGAAATCCGTGTTTATCAATTGATTCACCATAATCTTTTTGTATTAATGATCCACAATATGCAGCTGATTTATTTTTTCTAAAGTATTGTCTTTTATGAATATCGGCAAGCATCATATAATCATTATGATTAAAATATGATATATCTTTTAGTGACTTATCGGTAAATACTTTACCTATATCGGTTGAAGAATTTTGTATCGGATCATGAAAAAGTCCAACATAAATTTGATTTTTATCTTTTATCTGCCCGATCCAAGGATCTATATTTTTTTCTGGATGATGATATACTACCCAAGAAATTTGATCGTCTTTATAAATACCACTTTTATTATAATAAGTAATATTAGTATTATTTATCAATTTAACAATGGTTTCAATACTATCAATTCGGTTTAATGATTTATAGTTCAAATCATGATTACCACAAGTAATTATAATTTTTGATATTTTAGATAAATTATTTAAAAAATTTCCAGCTAATAATTTAGCTTCGTTAGATAAAGTTAATTTACTTTCAAATAAATCACCTACAATTACTATCCTATCAGGTTTTAATTCTTGTAATTTTTTGTATAATCTATTAAATACTTTCTGATATTCATCGTGTCTATTTTCATTCAATATATGGATATCACCCAAGTGTGCAATTATCATTCTATTTTATTATTTTTTGTTTCGAGATACTTAATAATTTTATTTTCTATGAACTTTGATTTATTAATCTTATGTTTTTTGCAGTAAATTGTCATTAAATTTAATATCTCCGGATGTATTGATATACTAATACTTTTTTTCTTATTGAATTTCACTATATTAATATTTATTTTATTTCAATAGATTATATTGAGTTTTAATATTAAAGTTTTTGTAAAAAAATGGTAAAAAATACCATTTTTTATTTTAAATATTTATATATACTATAATGAAAAAAATATATGACAAGGCTAAAAGAGAGAAATTATCAATAACCATTGATAATGAGTTGCTTATTATAATAGATGAATTAACTTCAAATAGATCATATTTAATCAATTCAATATTAAAAGATTTTTTTAAGAGTGTAGATGAAGATGTATCAAAAATAAAATTATAAAATGAAGAAGCCAAATAATTATTGGACAAAGGATAGATGTCATGAAATTGCATTGAAATATAAAAATAGAAATGATTTCAGAAAAAAAGATGCTAGGAGGAAATACTATCTACTGGACATATGAAAATTGTAAAGCCGAAGCTATTAAATTTAAATATAGAACGGATTTTAATATTAATAGTAGAGGTGCAGCTTCTTCGGCTAGAAATAATGGTTGGTATGATGAAATATGTTCACATATGGTATTTAATACACCTAAGAAATATTGGAGAGAACAAGAAATTAATTTTTTAATTAATAATTACGATAAAAGTATTAAATATTGTGCTAAGCAATTGAATAAATCTTATTATTCAATAAAGAGTATGCGGATGAAGTTAAAGACAAAAAACAATATCAAAAATTAATATATAAAGAAAAATAAAATTTTTAATATGAGCAAAATATTTGATTTTAAGAATTTCTTAAATAAAATGAATGAATCAGTTGCTGAACCTAACTTAATTGAACACATAGATTATACATTACTCAATCCGGGTGCAACTGAAAATGATATATTGGCTTTATGTGAAAAGGCTAATAATCTTGGTGTAAAATCAGTTTGTGTTTTACCAAAAATGGTTAAAGTTGCAGCTGAGGCACTTTCAAATTCACCGGTATTGGTTTGTACAGTTGTAAGTTTTCCTCACGGAACAGATACAACAGAACAAAAATTATCTGAAACTAAACAAGTTATTGCTGCTGGAGCTGATGAGGTTGATATGGTGTTAGATTATCCTAAATTGATAGAATATGTTGAGAAAGAAAAAAACAATTTCGGGTTAAGTGATTATAATTTTGTTTATGATGTTGAAACCTTAGTTGATGAATGTCATTCTCATACTAATAAAGATGGTGATGAAATAGTTTTAAAAGTTATTGTTGAATCAAGTGAGTTGAGTGAAGAAGCTACAGAAAATGCAACTCGTATATGTATAGAAGCTGGTGCTGATTTCATTAAAACTTCAACAGGAATGAAAACACCAAGTGATAATCCAGGTGTAGCAGAATTAAATAAGGTTCAGATAATGAGAAAAATCATAGAACAAGAAGGCTCTGATATGAAAATTAAAGCTTCTGGTGGTATAAGAACATTAGCAGACTTGAAAAAATTTGCGCCTTATGTAGATAGATTTGGTGTTGGTTTTGCATCAGTTGATTCTATATTTGGTGGTGCTGAAGGCACAGGAACTAGTAGTTATTAAAAAAATATTAAATTATGAAACACATAAAAGAATTTAATAAGATTAGTGAATCAGGAGATGATTATATTGATATTTTCTATTCTGATAATAAAGAAAAAATACTTGATATTTTAAATAATTATAAAGAAGGTATTTATGGTCCTGATCATGAAACATATGCGATAAAAGAAGAATATTTTGATGAAATAGCGGATGAAATTTCAAAATTATTTTAATAAAAAAGCCTGATTAAATCAGGCTTTTTTATTTTAAACTTCTTTTCCTTCTTCTAATATTTTTTTCTTAAAATCATAATCTATTTCATCATATAACATATTAATCATTTTAGCACAATAGTTGAATTCTTTTATGAGTAATTCTGTATCATCTTTCATATCATAAAGATCAGTTATTTTTTCATTTAGATACACAATATCATCATCTACACCTAATTGTCTAAAATTATTATATTGTGAGATTATACTCAATCTTTTAAGCATTTTTGGTATTTCATTAAATAATCTTGCCATATTTTATAAATTGTATTTATCTACTAATATGTAGTTTTGAAATTTTAATTGGTTTAGTTATATCTACTACATGTATATTTGAATTAGTTTCATGAAATATTAATCCTCCAGATATTAAATCTACTTTTTTTAATCTAGATTCTATATATTTCATACCATTTTTAGAATAAAAATTTACTACAACATTTTTTAAACCTTTATCTAATTGAAACATTTTATTTGGTAAGAATATATTATTTAAATCTATAATATAATAATATTCATTTTTCAGAAACTTTAATACCAGTCCACCAATTATATATATCATCAATAGGATACATACTATCACCAAAGCTTTCAAAATTTTTTATCATTCTTCATAAATTATATTTATTTGATGTTACTTCCCAATCTTCAACATAAACATCACCACCATTAATTAATTTTTCATGATTATATAATATTTTACCTAAGCCGGTATTATTGTAAAAATCATCAATCACATTTCTAATGTAGAAATACTGATTTTTTATTAAAAAAACTATTGTATCTTTTTTAAAATATTCAGCATTAGTACTTGATAAATCACTTATATCTTCTATATTCCAATCATTTAAAAATTGTTCTCTTCGGACTCCTAATTTATCTAATGCTATTAAAAATTTATCCCAGGACCCATTAATATGTAAGGTATAGTAAATTAAATTATCACCTCCTGGAATTATAAAACTTTCAAATTTTTTAATTTTCATAGATTGTATTTTTTTGCTGCTAATTCATAATCAGACACAAAAACATCACCACCATTAGTATAGGTTTTTATTTCTGTATCAAAAATTCTATCTTGAACACATATTTCATATGTATCTTGACCTAATCTATTTTTAAAGAAATCTATAAATACATAAACATAAACATTATTTGCAATAATATCTTTAATATAAGTATTATCAAAATCATAATGACTCATAACCATCTTCTTTATTCCTAATTTATCTAAAGCAATTTCAAACTTTATAAATGAATTATCAACTTTAATTTTATAATAAATTTTTTTATCCTCAACTTTTAGTGGTTTAAAAGTATCTGTTGATTCATTAAATTTTTTAATTTTCATATATTATACTTTTTTGTTGCTAACCAAAGGTATGGATCTTTAAGAAAATCAAAAATTTCATCTAATTTCATTTTCCAAAACAATTAGCATAATTATTATAATTTTCTATTGAATACATATAAATCAAATATACTTTGATTATCTATAATTTTATTTTTAGATAAATCTGAACCTAAAAATGAACGAATACATTTATAATTACCTAATAATTTTTTACCATCAAATACCTTAACTTGTTTATTAATAGTACCTACTGCTCCTACAATTGTTAAATATTTATTACCAAACATACTCTTCATAATTGAAAATTTTAATGCTAAAGTATTTGGATCCTTCATAAATCTAACGGTATCTAAATTTTTCTTATTAATAAGTAAATTTTTATAAGGTGCTTTAAAATCTATTTGAGAATTAGAATTTGTTAATTCTATACTTATTACACCTCCAGTTGTTTTTGCTATTGTTGTTTCTTCCTCAGCTTGAATTTTTCCACCTTTTAATAAAGAATCTTGATTTCTCCTTATTTCATTAAAATCAGCTCTTGCTAATGTTTTTTCTGTCATAATTCTATCGTTCATTTTATAACCAGATGGTGGAAGCCTAAAAAAATTACCCGTAAAAGTCATAGATACAATATTATCAGTTTTAAATAATCTCCAAACCTTTTTAGTTTCTGCTCTTTGTGAAACACTCCAACCTTCTAAATGCCACCCCCTGATTAACATATTTCGAGTATTTTTATTTACACCGAGAACCATAGGCTGAATAGTTCTTTCACGACCACCACGCCATTTATCCTTATCTCCTCTATAATTTATTAATATTATAAGACCATATTTTATAGCCTTTTTCATAAGATTTTCATTAAATTTTACGGGTTTATTAATAGGAAAATCAGGAATTATATTTGGATCAATTTGTTGAGCCTCATTAATTGCTGGGCCATATATTTTTATATGTTTTGGATTGAACTTATATTCTTTATTTTCTTCGTACATAATTAAATTTTAAATTTCCAGAATCGTATATTCTATATATTTTTTTTCTAACATAATTTCATGCTCAGTCTTATTTTTATCATGACCTTCTCTAACCAATTTATCTTTTCTAAAATTAAATCTATGCTTTCTAATACCATCAATAATATAATAATAATTTGGTTCAGTTTTACTAATAAATTCAAATCCTAATTGTTTATATAAATTACCTTGACTAAAACTTCTATCTGCATATGTAGTTATTTCATCTGGATTATACATTTTGATGAAATATTCAAATAATTTAGAAGCACCACCAATTATATTAGAATTTAATTTGTTACAAAATCTTAAGAGTTCATATTCATTTTGTTTTGTTGATTTTTTACACATAGCGGTAGTATTTATTCTTATACATACTTTTTTTGTAATTAACATCGTATATAACTACTTAATTTTCATTTATTTATAAAAACATGCAAGATCTTGATAATATATAATAAATAATATTTTCTCCCCCCCGAATTTTTGATTTTCTTGTATATATTAAAACTTTTTTATCGTTTCTTTAAGAAAGATTGAATCTATCACATCATCTAATGGTTTAGGAACTTCTTTATTTTTGCTGATAGAATCAATATTTAATTTAATCCAATCCTTTATATCCATATCTATATTACTATCAATAAAGGCATAAAGCATATCCCATTTATCAAATTTGATAGCAGATTTACCATATTTATTTTCATAGTGTAATATTGATTTCACTTTCTTTTTACCTGTTAATTCTATTCTAGGTAGATAAATCATCTTACACACTTCAGTTTTTAATGTCATTGGAGATATAATTATAATATCATTTTCATTTTTTATTTTCTTTAAGAGTTTATTTTTAAGAGTTGTTGTGAATTCTATAAGATCAAATATAGGTCCTCTTGAATTGTATGAATAACCTTCTATAGCAATTCTTATTTTATCTTTTTTATTATAATTATCAAAAATATCTTTAACAATCATATCAGTAATCTTATCAAATTCAATTAGTTTTAATATTTCAGATTTACTATAATCCGTTTCCAAATCATAATTATATACTATATTTCTATAGTTAATAAAATTACTGGTACATTTTAGCCAGTTATTATTATTCTTTTTAGTTGTATAACTGTATATTTTCACCTCGTCATTTTTTTCAATACAGAGTGCGGTTGAAATTTTAGAAACATCTAAACCTATAAATATCATTAAACTGTTTTTAATTTTTTTTATATATAAAGAAAAAAGAGTTCTATAAATATTGAAATGAATGAAGGTTTTAATATCATATATGCTAAGAAAATGAGCAGACCAAAAAACATTTACTTAGAGAATAGAATTAATGTGATTAATTTTATGATTGAATATAATGATGATATTGATTTTCTTTCTATAAATGAAGTTATTATAGATAAAAATAAATTAATCAATGATAATAAATTATTATCTAGAATTATTAAAATGAAGAAAATAAATAATATTACATGACGTATGATGGTGTTGTTATAAGATTAAATGAATTATTATATTTATTTCTACTAGATCCCGATAGTAATAAGATTAGAGATGGTATCAATATATCTGAGCATGATTGTTATAAAGATCTGCGACAAAATCAATTAATGGTTGTTGGTGTAATCTTTAAAGATGGTACGCAGAATATAGATAAGATTGATTTAGATGAATTTATATATGGTGAAGATTATGGTAGATATGATACTTTTCTTTATATTCATGATGTTTCCTTATATTCTATTGTAGAATCAATGAAATTAGAAGAATTGATAGAAAAAGGTGAATTGAATGATATTGCAATAGAATGTATTAACAATTCAAAACAATAAAAGATATGAAAAAATTTTTAATCGTAGAGAGTTTACAAAGATTAAGAGATAAAAAATATGATGATAACATCACAAGTTCTATAAATAAATTACTAGAAAATTATAGTGAAGATCAACTCAGAATTTTATTACAATATAGAGGTATAAAAATAGATAATAATTTAATTAATTTATTTTTCATTGAAAATGTTGGATTCAGATGTATAAATGAAAAAGAGAATGTTTACGGTAAATTACCTATATGTAATAATATTGAGAAATATATGAATAAATTGTATCTTGATTCATTTGAAGATCAAGAGTAGTTTGCCCTGGCAAATAGATTATCTCCTATACCTAATCCTATACCTAAAGAGCAATCTCCACTCACTGGATCATTTATACCGATTAAACAATCAGGAATAAACTCTACCTGTGGCATATTCGGATCAATGTAATATCTTAATCTTTCTTTTTTTTGTTTTTTCTCAATTTGATTAACATTACCAGATTCATCAACAAATACATAGATATTTTTAGTTTCGCCACTCAAGACAACGCTACTGATTGGGTATGTGTAACCACTAGATACATTTTCAGTATTAACAACATTCGCAGGTCTACTTAATCTTCCCATATACCTATATATTTATTTTTGAATAGAACTATTTGATGATATTTGTGAAATATAAGTATTGTTTAAAGTATTCACTTTTACAATAGTTTCTATTGGTGTTGATATCACAGTACTATCAGTTACAATATCTACACCAACCCATTTCTTAGGTTCATTGCTAATATAATTAGTTGTTTGCCAATATTTCATCTGATGTAAATCAAAATTATGATTTACTATCCACCAATTTCTAGGTTCATCATAATAAAATAATTTATTATTAACATATCCTAATCCACTTCCATCATTGTCATAGGTTGTAGTCTCAATATAAATATAAGGATCTACATATTTATTAATATTAAAACTAAATGGTTTTAAATCATTCTTATTTATTTTTAAATATTGTACAGGTACAAGTGTATCAGTTGGATTTAATATAGTTGAACCGGAAAGATAGAAAGTCTTTATTTTTGCAGTGAAATGAACTGGTACGTCATTATTATCAATGGTAGTTCCGGTTGCACCAGACATAGTGTAAAAATTAACCGTTATCAAATAATCTGAACCGAAATTTAGGGTTGCCGTATAAGTGAAATTGACTACCGTTGAATCTCTCTCAACGACTGATTTAATAGTCTGATTTGATTCATCATACTCTTGATAAAATGTACCATTTGAATCAGCTACACCTGTAATATCTAATAAATTAGCAGAAACTGGTATAATATTTTTTCTTAACCAATTCTTTAATTTTGTCAATTTATATTGAACTTCATCTAATGAGTAAATTAAAACATTATCACCATCTTCATTTGTAATTTTATATGCCAAATTAAATAAATTTGTCTTCTTCCAAGAATATTGATTTTGATATTTACCTCCAATAAAATCCATTTCATTCCAACCTTCAACAGTATTATCAAAAATATCCGGAATTAAAACTTTGTGTAATTTACCATAAAGTGGAGATGATTGATCTATATTTCTATAATATTCATATAATTGTAAATCATTATATCCAAAATAATTAATAGCATTAACTAATGATTTATATGAACCTATATAATCATAAATTTCTCTAAATGTAGTTAACATTTCTTTTCGTTTTCTATTAAATAAAGTGTAATCAATAGCATTATCTTGTATATCAGATTGATATAATATTTGATAAACATCTTCTTCAGATTGTACACCTAAATTATTAAGATTAACTTTATATCTAATATCTTCTATTTCTGTTTGTCCGTACATTGGACAATAAAGTATATCTTTTGGTTGAACTTCTAATTTAAAGAAATACGTAGTACCAGTAGAATTAAAATAAGTAAATCCAGTTGCGTATGTTATACCACTATCATAAGTATCTTGATTATATGTATAACCAGTATCAATTATGATTTTAGTTCTAGAAACATCTTGAATTTTATAGTTGTAATAATTTTCAAATATTTTCTGATTCGTTTCGTTTTGATCCTTAAAGGTTATTTTAATGATTTGATCTTTCTTAAATCCATAAGATATAAAATTAAAATCTATAGGTGCTTGATAATTTAATGTATATCCACTTAGTATAAAATTGGGGGTCGAAATTGATGAACCTGAATTTGTATATCCACTATATGAAAAATAATTGTCATTATTTTGTTGTTTTTCAATTTTCTCAATTTTTAATATTCTAGTATTCACTCCTTCATTTGGTGAATTATATCCAATAAAGATTTCTAATGGTTCAGGTATCCAGTTATAACTTTCAGATGAATCTAATTGCTCCAATTTAAAAATTAATTCATCAAATACAGTTTGTTGATACTTAGGATTATTCACCCGTGTGTAATCTTTATTAGGTTCGGTATTTAAAAAAACAACATTATTGGTTGTACTATCAATTAGAGGTTTTTGACCAGTGTAAGTCAATAGAGAATTATTATTATATGGTGTTAATTGATCTCCGGTTATATCATAGAAAAATATAGACTCATCCAGGCTATTATCATATGGTAAGCTCCAATAAGCTCTTAAATATATATCCTTCTCATATTCACCTCTGGGTTTTCTAATAAATTCTCTAGTTGAAAAATAGATAGAGACATCATTTTCACTTTCAAATACACCTTGATATGATAAGCCTATTATATCCTGAGTTAAACTAATTATATTATATTCCTTATTATTTTGACTATATGTACTTCCAGTAAGTTTTATTAACATACCTGTTGATAAACCAAAATTAAACAAATTGTTAGTACTATGTATTTCATTACCACTCAATAATATAGCTCTATTTCTTTGATGTTCGATTATTTGATAAGTTGATAAAATATTAACCATTATATTCAAATTCCAAATATCAACATCAGTACTTATAACTAAGGTGTAACCTGAGTAGTTTGAACTATATTCACTATTGATAATAAAACCATTATTTTCAAATATTGTATAATAGGTATCTATAAAACTATTTATAGTGTTGATTGTATCAGCTGAGTAACTAATATAATATTGGTTTCCATTAAGAGTTAATCTAAATCCAAATCTATCAGTATCATTATTCAAATTAAATAAAATTTCAGAACTAACTTCTGATTTGTATAAATCTTCATCTGATCTATTTGTATATTCATTATATAATTTCTCATTTGTGATTATGTTATATTTTTGAGTTAAACCATTTATTGATAAAGAAAAGTTATCTGTAATTTTAACACCATTCGTATAACCAGATACACTAAAATAATTTGTATATGAACCATATAAACTTTCAATAGATAAATAATCTATACTACTTCTAAGTGTATGATAGATATCTATACCATATTGATATAACGTTGATTTATATTTATCTACAAAAGCATCAATAGTATTAGAATTTACACTATTAGTCACACCAGTAACATAATATTGAGAGAAATTTAGAATATTTGATGTTAAGTAACAATAAGCATTTTTTATTACTATATTATTAAATGCTGTAACGTTGCCGCTTGGTGTTACTTTAATTTTTGTTATTTGATTAGATGATAGTTTCTTCTTTATTAAATAGTAACTATTTTCTTCGTCAATAACATAGTCAGGTGTAAATAAAATAGTAGTGTTAGTTGCACTATTATATACAACATTACTTATATTAAATTCTCTATTATGCATATATAAAGTACTACCAGATATACCACTTAATTGTAAGGTATCTCCTATATTAATGTCTATTGTATCACTGAGGTAGATAACATTCCATTGATTTTTAAAATAAAGTTTATCATATTTATAATATTGATAATCATCTGATTGTTGATAGTATTGTTTAAATATTAATTTTTTTGTTGATATATCTTTTGTATCAACTAATGAATCAACAATAAATGTGTAACCACTATATAATTTATTACCGAGATAATCCTCAAATATAATCTCATTTTTCTGTAATGTTGGACCACTAACAGTATAAATAGTTTCTGGTGATAGTAATCTGGCATATTTTCCAACATCTATATAATAGTTATAGATTTCTTCTGTTAGAACAACATCATTCTGTAATATCTTTGGTCTTTCGGTTAATAGACCAATTTTTAGTGTGAATATTTGATCTTTGAAGCCATTTAATTGTAATTCATTTAAATATGAATTGGTCATACCACTTTGTTTTACACTTACAATAGCATCATTAAGATCTGAATTAATAATAGAGAATTTTTTATCACTATATAAATTTTGAAAAAAATAAGTATTTCCTGATAGATTTCTATTATAATCATTAATAGAAATCATATTGAGTGAATTTACAGTACCACCTGAAATATAGGTGTAATTAAATGTACTATTATCAGTTCTAGTTAATATTAGAAAAGCGTTCTTTTTAACTGTTAAAACTGTGAAAAATTGATTGTCATTAAAATCAGCGTGTGTTATACCAGAGAATTGAATTATGGTACCAACAGGAAATTTTCTATGAAAGTTATCACCGAATATCCATTTAGAATAAAAAGAATCAGACTCGTTTACCTTTAATATATTTGTTATTATTTCATCACTAAAATCAGTTTCACTAGTAATAGTCAACCCGCTATTATTATTATATTCTAATTGTAATAAATCAACATCAATTTGAAATTCTATTGGTTCAACATTTTCGAATATGTGTAAACTTTGTGTTTTGAATGTCTGATCCGAATTTTCATCAAAAATTATTTTTCCTTCCCAGCATTCCGTATTATCATTATATTGAAAATTATGTGGATACCCCTTATTATTAAAAAATAGTAAATTATTCACTAAAAAATATTTTTTCTTATATATATAAAAAATATAATTGCTTCTGAATAATCCATATTACATTTATAAACTTTTATATTAAAAATAAATATATTAAGAAAAAAATGTAATTATGGAGATTAATCTAAAGGATAATATATTTTTCAAACCATATAATAATAAAATTAGATTAAATGAAGATATAGTAAATTTTATTTTAGATGATAAAATAGACAAAGTGCTATTTAAAGGTGAACCTAATGACATTAATTATAAACTATTAAAAAAAGTAATTCCACTATCTGGAACTAATTCTGAACCAGAATTAGTTCGAAAAAAATATCAGAATATATTAGAAATTTGCGACAATTCTCCCTATTGTATCATATACAGAAAGTAAAGAAAAAAGTTCAGATTCAAAGATTTTTCAATCTCTTTATCTTAATTCTTCTTAATTCTTTCGTTGTTACTTTTAACCATTCTTCTTTAGAATCATAATTTTTTCCTTTATAATAATATTTATCTAAAGAATCATTATTATAATCTATAGCAGGACCATTCAATCTATGATATTTGTTGAATTTTTTATACTCTACTCTATCTTTAAAGTTGATAATAGTGATTTTTTCATTATTATTTAACCATGATTCAATGTTGACATCATTAATGTAATAATCTATTAATTTGTTTGATTTTTCTTGCTTATCCTTTATGGATTCTATATTATTAATATCATTCATATCTTAGTTTTTTCATTCTGCGAGACATTTTGTCTTTATTTTTTTATATATAGTATTAAATACAAAAAGTTTATAAATGCAAAACAATATATGGAATCGAAGACTTGATTGGATCAAGAGTGGTATAACTTCGCCATTTATATATTATCAACAGAATCGTACAGAAATTTATAACGAAAATAGATTTATTTCAGTTAGTGATATTTATTTCAGACTTAATAAATATCTAACTGGTGTTACATTCACCTATGTTAATAACTTAGATGATATTTATAATATGGAAAATCTATTAACAGGTGATGGTTATTCCCTTGTTAATATGTATAATGAATATGATGTTATTGATAGAACTATGAAAAATATCATATTTGTTGATGTTGCTGCAGATACCAATATTGATATAGATTATCAATGGTTCGAAATTAATGATGTTAAATTAATACCAGGACATCTAGTATTACTAAAGAATCAAACAAATCAAACTGAGAATGATATCTATTCAGTAGATCAACAATATTTTCTAAATAACGCTGGATATTTATCAACTAGAGAAAAATCTGAAAAATTTAGTTGTAGTGTTAAGCTAGGTAAGAACGCTGATAAACAATTCTATTTGTCTAATAATGGATTAGTGTTTCCAATATTTAATGAGCCTAAATATTTTATTGAAGGTAAATCATATATTCTTAAAAATTTAATTCAATATAATCTATTGAATGATAGAACAGGTTCTACTGAATCATCTAAGATTATTTTTACTGATTATGATTTTGCTAGAAAACAATTATCTGAAAATTATAGTAGATATAATGAAATAATGATAAGTGGTATACCAGCAGTGAGTTATACATCTAATTATATAACTATAAACTATCATCATGATAGTTATATGATAAGATCCGGTTCAACAACAGGTGGTACATTTAGTAATATCGTTTCAGGTATCACAAATAGTCTAAGTGGATATACATCCGTTCCTATGCCTTTAGGTACAGATTTTAGAGTTGGTGATTATATCTATTTGAATATATTTAGTGGATCAACGTTCTTTACAGGTGGAACAACACATTTAGAAATGTGGCAATTTATTAAAAATATACAAAATAACTATATCATATTAGAGGAAACCATTCCCAGTTATATATTAACAGATTTATCTAATTGTACTTTTTTTATTGAAAATCTTAATGTTGCAACAGATTGGTATGATGCAATAGAAAAAGTGACGGACTATACACCTCATTGTGATTATTATACATTATCTGCTTTTACATGGACTAGTGGTGGTACAGATTTTATAGATATAATATTATCACCGAAAGAAAATCTATTCAATAAATATTTTGATTATGATGGATTAGTATTTCAATTTACTGATGCTTATGATGAATATATTTTTTCAACGTCAATTCCATATCTTAAATATAAATTGTATGATAAATTGTCACAGATAAGTTCAGGATTTACCTCAGGTTTTACATTTTTTAATGAGCAATTGATAAGTGGTGTGACACTGAATTCATATCTATATACTGATAATGGTAGAATAAAGATATCAACATCTCTAACAGGGCTTACCAATATTTTTAAACCCTATACATATGTCTATACTACTGCATATGGTCAAATCATTCAAAGAGCATTGGTCTATAGTGTTTCTGATTATGAGGTAATCATAGAAAAACCTAGAAATTGGACAACCTATCCAACTCAGACACAACTACCACAAGTAACATCTATTCAGAATATAGATGGTTTAAAAAATATTTCAGATATTTTATACGAAGTTTATATTAATGAAACTTATGATTGGTATATTAAAAAATCAGATAATGAGAGAAAATATATTGCTAAATCATACGCAGAATTACTAACCAATAATGATTTCTTCAGAAAAAATGTTACAGGTGTTTTATATGAAAATAATAATAATGAATTTATTTTGAAATTATATGATATTGTTAACGACTCAAATTTAACACAATTTGAATTAATAGAATTGATTTATATTGGTGCTGATAGAAAATCTAGATTACCGGTACCATTAAAATTAATTGATGATGAAGGTACCTATGTATTAAGTTGGGATATTTTAGATGGTGGTATAGATGGTATTGCAGGTATTATTTATGACGCAGGATTTGACGCAATTTTACCAGGATTTAATAATCCACCTTTAATATATACACAAATAGACGGAGGATTAGATTCTGTTTAATATTATAACAAAATATTTTTAATTGAAAAATTATATATATAGAAAGAAAAAACAATTTAATTAATGTCTAAAGTTGAAAAATATGCTAGAATAATAATTAAAAGAAGTGATATAGTTGGTTTAGCACCAACCATACCTTTAACTGGCGTAACATCATCAAATGATCACACATTATCACCTCCATGGCAAACTAGTGATATTTATACTGGTGAATTTTTCTTAAATCAAAGAGACGAGAAACTTTGGCTTAGAACCAGTGAAACTAATATTCAGCAAATTGCATTTATTAGTGATTTAAATTCAGGTGGCACAAGTGGAGTTACTTATTTAAGTCAACTCGCAGACGTTGATGTTTCAACTGTTTCAAATGGACAAATATTGGTATTTAGTGGTGGAACATGGTATAATCAAGATAATACCGGTTCAAACTTTACATATAGCGGAACTTCAGATTATCAAATTCTAATGTGGTCCGGTACTTCTTGGACCGTATCTGATAAGTTGATAGAACCAGGAAGTTTTGTTTTTTATCCTTCTGAAGGTAAAATGTATTATGAAACTCCAGAAGTTGGACACTATGAAATATCTATTTTTGGATCTAATAGTGGTTTAACCGGAGTTACAGAGAGAGATATATTAATTTTTGACGGTCAATATTGGGTAAATAGTGCCGTTACATTTTCTACTGCTGGTACTGATGGATCATCAGGTAGTTCTGGTGCAAATGGCTCATCAGGTTCATCTGGATCATCAGGCGAAGATGGCTCATCAGGCTCATCAGGTAGTTCTGGTGCAAATGGCTCATCAGGCTCATCTGGATCATCAGGCGAAGATGGCTCATCAGGCTCATCAGGTAGTTCTGGTGCA
>Ga0172375_10000196_pt1 | contig 93980 bp, 108 predicted proteins | sample LakKiv1m_FD_114537 | JGI IMG/M metagenome (GOLD analysis project Ga0172375, IMG submission 114537) | Freshwater microbial communities from Kabuno Bay, South-Kivu, Congo - kab_092012_11.1m | ecosystem: Environmental > Aquatic > Freshwater > Lake | place: Democratic Republic of the Congo...
AGTAAAGAGGCGGCCAGTTTTTGGTATTATAATTTTTCAATCGCTTGTGGCCAAACGATTTCTTTAGAAAAAACTTTAAGCGGAATTTTGTTTATTTTGCATGACGCGGATGGTAATTTATTGAAAAATACTAATTTTAACATCTACTCGCAGCTCTACGATGCTAGCGGCAATCCCTTGAAAGAAAAAAAAGAATCATTGGCGAGTTTAAATAGCGGATTGAACGGAAGCGCTAAAATTTATTTACCGCAGGGAAGCGTTCGCAGTTTGGACGGCGCTAAAAGTGATCATTATGCTCTCGAGCTAACTCGCGCCAATGTTAAATTCAATTTTTATAACATGTCGGTCTATGACGAACAGTTAACCACTGTTAATTATTATTCGAGCGCTTTGCGCGTCCGGCTTCAGGATACGCTCGGCGCGACTTTTCCGGCCGGAACTAAAGTAGAAGTTTTTAGACAAGAAGTCGGCCTGGATAATGAACATAAAAAAGGCGAGAAAGTCGGAGAATTTTTGATTAGCGATGACGGTTATGGAACGATCGAGGTGGTGGCCGGTCTTTATGTTTTAGGAGTTAAAGGGCAAAACAGCCAGTATCAGTATTTCTGGGATGTCGAAGCTAAAGATGGTCGAGCGACCGAGTATTCTTTAACTTCTAACACCGGCTGGGTGTCAGATGGCACTTGCCAAGAAAATTCTAATTTATATTTGACGCTGCGTAACGCTAAGGGCGAATTAGCTCCGGGTTTAAAATATGAACTCTACGAACAGCAACCAGACAGCAATGGCCTGCCGAGCGTCACTAATAAAATCGCCGGCGGCACCGTTAATAATAGCGCGCGGGCGACGATCACCTTTAAACCGGATCCGCGCAAAACATACGCGCTGAAAGTTTGGGATAAGAACGCTAACTTAGGAGATTTTTGGTTTTTCGACGCGGTTAAATTCGTTTGCGGTTATAATCGATATGTCACCAAAAATGTTTCCGTTTTAAAGATTATTTTGCGCGATGGCCAGGGAAAATTAAAAAAGAATTATAATTTTTCTTTATATGTCCAGCGTTATGACGCTGATTTAAATCCGATTTATGATGATTCAGATTTAATTTTTAGTTCGAAAACTGGTAATGGTGGTTATGCGTTAGCTTATGTCGCCCCCTATAATCCTTATCGGCCCAGCCAGAGCGGTCTTTACGCGCTGAGCGCTAAGGACAGTAATAATAATTTAACTTCGGTTTATAATATCCGCATTCCGCAAGATAAGGATTATAGCTTTCAATACGCTTTCAGCAGTCTGAGCGGCGAATTGCGTGATGCTCGAAAAAAACTGTTAGCCAATCGTGAAATCCGAGTCTATGAACAACAGGGCAGCGGTAGTGACCGAAGTTTAGGACGTTTACTTTATAAAGTTAATACCAGCGCCAGCGGTCGTTTCCAATTAGAATATCCGGCCGGGACCTATGCTTTGGCAGTGTTAGATGATTTAAAAAAAGAAAATGTTTTTTGGAATGTGACTATTAAAACCGGAAAAAATAGTACGCAAAAATTACTGACTAATTTAACTAAATTCAGCCTCGCCGATGCCCAAGGGGAAGGTATCCCGAAAGACGCTAGTTTAAAGCTTTATTCAGTCAGTTCGGATGATAATGTTAATTATTATCGCGATGCGGAAATCGGGATAGTAAAATTAGCGGCTAATAAAACCGCGACGATTTCTTTATCCGCTGGCACTTATCTCGTCGCTTATATGGGCAAGAATAATAAAGAGTATGGCCGTGTTTTTAAAGCGGTTAACGGGCAATTAGCGACTGTCCTGGTCACGGTCAATCGTAAAAATTTAATAAATCCTGATAAGGCGATAAAAATTGTTAAATAATTTAGCGACTAAAATGGCTAATAGCAATGCCCCACAATTCATTTGGCCAGAAATCGGCAATGAAAAAGCGATTGATTTTTTAAGCCGCAGTTTAACGAGTGACAAAGTCGCGCAGACTTATGTTTTTGTCGGTCCGGATGATTTAGGCAAGTCAACGATTGCTTTGGCTTTTGCCCGTAATTTGCAAGGCGAGCATGAAGGTTTTAACAGCGATCTGTATATTTTAGAACCGGAAGAGAACAAAAAAAGTATTTCTATCGAGCAAGTTCGAGAATTCATAAAAATGCTTAATTTGAGTTCCTTTCTGAATTCTTATAAAATTGGGTTGATTAAGGAAGCGGGCTTGCTTAGCGCGGAAGCACAAAATGCTCTTTTGAAAACTTTAGAAGAACCGAAAGAAAAAGTGATTATAATTTTGCTGGTCTCGGAAGAAGAAAATTTACCGGCCACAATTTTATCGCGTAGCCAGGTTCTTTATTTTTATCCGGTCGCCGCCGCGCTGATTTATGATTATTTAATTAAAAATTACGGCGCCAGCCGTTCGTTAGCTAAAGATTTAGCTAATTTGTCCTTAGGTCGACCCTTAAAAGCTTTACGTTTATTAGAGAATCCGGAAGCCTATAAAGAATATTTAGAAACCGCGGAAACTTGGTTGTCACTGGAAGATTTAGAGATTAGCGCTCGTTTGCATATTCTTGATAAATTATTCAGCGACAAAACCTATAGCCGGAGTGCCGTCGCCCGCGCTTTGCAGATTCTGCTGATGGCTGAAGGTTTGTGGCGCGATCTGCTCTTATTAAGTTTAGGCCAGAAAGAGCGCTTGCAGCACTTAGCGTTAGCCCCGCGTTTAGAGAAAATCTTGGCGGCCTTAGAAATTAAAACTAATCATCAAAGCGGTCCGGCCATTTTAGAAAAACTGAAATTAATCGCTCAGGCGAAAGAATATTTAAACGGTAACGTCAATCCGCATTTGGTTCTAGAGCAGTTAGTAATCAACTTATAAAATAAAAAAAATATGTCCTCAAAAATTTTAAAATTAGGAATTTTACTCCTGGCCGTCGTCCTCTTCAGTTCCGCCTGCTCAATCACGACGACGTCGAATAATTCGACAGAAAAAGATAGTAGCGTCTTTTTGTCAACGGATCGTGGTGATTCCTGGCAGATTATGACGGCGACGCCGAACACCGCTGGACGTTTAGAAAATATCAATGATGTCAACGTTAATTCAATGACCATGGATCCCAGCGATAGCCTGGCTATTTATTTGGCGAGTTTTGATCGTGGCTTATTTTATACTTATAATATTACTAATGGTTGGAACGCTGTCGCTGGATTACCGACAGCCACGATTAACGACGTTAAGGTTGATCCTAAAAATAAGTGTGTCATTTATGCGGCGCTTGGCAACCGAGTTTATCGCTCCATTGACTGCGCCCGTAATTTTTCTCAGGTGTATTTCGATAATAATTTGGGCGTGACCGTCAATACGATTAGCATTGACCACTATAATCCTAAGAATATCTATATTGGTACGAGCCGCGGCGAAATAATTAAAAGTATTGATTCCGGTGATTCTTGGCGGACTATCCAGCGAATGGAAGAGGGCATCTCTAAATTGATTGTTTTTCCGCTCGATAGCCGTTTAGTTTATGTCGCGACAATGAAAAATAGAATTTTTAGCTTTAGTTCTAATACCAACACTAACGCCGCTAATTCCGCCGATTTGGAAGCTAATTTTTTGGTCGAAAATTGGACCGATCTGAATGATGTTTTAAGCGAATATAATTTAGGCGCCAGCTTTAAAGATTTAGTCGTCGGCGCGAAAGACGGAGTAATTTTTATCAGCACGGAAAAATTAATTTTACGCTCGCCGGATAATGGCGTCAGTTGGGAGAATATTAATTTGATTCAACCGGACAAGGAAGCGGTTATTAACGCCTTTAATGTTAACCCGAAAAATTCTAGCGATCTGTACTACGTCACTAATACCACTTTCTTCCGCTCGAGCGACGGGGGCGCGACCTGGACAACAAAAAAATTACCGACGAAACGGGCGGGCCGCAGTCTCTTAATTGATTTTAATAACCCGAATGTGATATATTTAGGAACGCTGAAGCAAAAATAATAAATTAATTTTAAAATATTATGAATCCCTATTTGCAAACCAAACAAGCTGATTTTATTAACGCTCTGGATTTTTTTAAAAAAGAAATCGGTTCCTTAAGAACTGGTCGCGCTAATCCGGCGGTTTTAGAAACTGTTTCTGTTGAAGCTTATGGCGTTATGAATCCTTTAAACACGGTTAGTAATATTGCCGTGGCTGATGCCCGCAGTATTCTAATTGTTGCTTGGGATAAAGGAATCTTAAAAACGATCGAAAAAGCGATTGTCGAGGCGAGTTTAGGTTTCGGCGTGGTTAACGAGGGCGATAAAATTCGTTTAACGGTCCCGCCCTTAACCGAGGAAAATCGTAAAGAATTAGTTAAAAAGTTAAACGAAAAAATGGAAAAAATTCGAATCAGTTTGCGCCAGACACGTGATTATGTTAAAAACGCGATTGAAAAAGCGTTTGCCGATAAAGAAATTTCCGAAGATGATAAATTTCGATTCATGAAAGAATTGGACGAATTTTCCGCCAAAAAGAACGATGAATTAAAAGAGGCGCGTGATAAGAAAGAAAAAGACATTATGGAAATTTAGTTTACTATATTATGCTCATCACTATTATTATTTTCATTCTAGTGCTCTCCGTACTAGTTTTTGCCCATGAATTAGGTCATTTTATGACCGCTCGATTTTTCGGTGTTAAAGCTGAAGAATTCGGTTTTGGTTTTCCGCCCCGCGCCATCGGTTGGTATAAAAATGAACAGAAAAAATGGCAGAAAATTATCGGTAATAAAGAAATTACTAATCGGACCACGATTTATTCTTTAAATTGGCTGCCGATTGGCGGTTTTGTAAAAATCAAAGGCGAAAATGGCGAAGGGCAAAGCGAAACTGATAGTTTTATCGCTAAACCGATCGGGCAGAGAATTTTGATTTTAGTCGCCGGCGTGGTCATGAATGTTATTTTGGCCTGGTTTCTATTTTCACTTGGCTACCTGATCGGCTTGCCGCAATCAACTGATTCGGTTGGTCCCGGAGCGATAGTTTCTGAGGCGCAAGTTATGGTTGCTCAAGTAATGCCGAATTCCGTGGCCGCTCGAGCTGGCTTATTAGAAGGCGATGCGATTTTGCAAGTTGGCGAAATTAAAGTCGGTTCAGAGAAAGCTTTACAGGAGGAGATTAATAAACAAGATAAACAGGAAGTAAATTTAGTCGTGAAACGTAATAATCAAATAGAGAACATTAAAGTCATTCCGACTGATTCCGGCAGCGGCCGCGCAACGATCGGTGTCGCGATTTTTTCCGGCGCGACTGTTCGTTATCCTTTTTTAATTGCTTTCTGGGAAGGCGCAAAAACCACCGGCTGGATGCTGAAAGAAATTGTCTTAGCTTTTATTAATCTTTTCGGCGATCTCTTCCATGGCCAAGCCGTCGGCGACCAATTCGCCGGACCAGTTGGCATCGCGAATATTACCGGTCAAGCCGCGCGTCTCGGTTTCGCTTATCTTTTGCAGTTTATTGCTCTTTTATCTTTGAATTTAGCGATTATTAATATTTTGCCGTTTCCTGCCCTAGATGGCGGTCGCATTTTTTTCCTCTTGATTGAAAAAGCTAAAGGCCGGCCGATGCGTCGCGAATTAGAAACCTTGATTCATAATATCGGTTTTCTGCTTTTAATCGCTCTCGTTATTTTTATTACCGCCAAAGATATTATTAAATTATTTTAATTATATGAAAATTAATCTTAAGGCCACTAAATTAGAAATGACGCCGGCGATTCGCGCCTATTTTCAGGAGAAAATAGATATGGTTGAAAAATATTTGGGCGATATTAAAGTTATTAACTGCGACGCCGAAATTGAAAAGGCGGTTGGCGGTCAGTATAAAGGTGAAATCTTCCGGGCCGAAGTGAACCTGGAAGTCCCGCGGCAATTACTGCGCGTTGAAAAAACAGAAAAAGATTTATATAAAGCCATTGATAAAGTTAAGGATCATTTAGAACTAGTGATTAAGAAATATAAGGAGAAATTGATTGACAAGAAAAGAGGGAAGTAATGAGAAGCGGGCCGAGTAGGGTAGAATTAATTTTTTTAAAAAGAAGAAAGCCGTCCTTGGAGGGGCGGCTTTCTTAGAAAGAGCGTTTACGATTTAATCGTTTTGACGATTTTGTATCGTTTAGGTGGCGGCGTCAGGATTTCTTCTTTTCATTTCATTAAATTCCAGGGCGGCGATAAAACCCGCGAGAACGAAGAGAACAAATCCTAAAATGTTAATAAGCCAACTGTGGTAAGTTATTCCTAAAACAATCATGAAGAGAATTAATGATATTAACATAAGCCAGGTGTGCTCTTTTTTTTCATTTACCTGTATGCTTATCCAGAAGGGCACACCAGTTGCACCACACAGGAATAATTCAAAATAAACTAGTCCGTGCGCGAACGGATCAACTTGATGTCCGTAGGGAGCAAGAATAGAGCTTTTCACCATAAGTAATAAAAGGGCAATTATTATTAGCTCTACACAAATAATAAAATTTTCTTCTGTTTTCATGGTCGGTTTTTTTGAAATTATCAATTACGATTTCGTTCGGGTTTGTTTATATCTGTTTTATTAAAATTTTAAAGAAAATTAAATAACAGGGAATCATACAATTTTTTCTTATAAAAGTCAATATTTATTTTATCAGGAGAACGTATTATACTAATGTTAGAGCTAAAGGACAACTTTAGACTTGTTTATTTTTGTAAGTATTAGCTAAAAAATGATTTATGAATATCTTTAATATTTTTGGCGATGCCAATGAAAAAATAGTTAAAGCCATGAAACCGCTAATTGAAAAAATTGGCAGTTTTGAAGATGCTTTAAAAAAATTATCGACCGAAGAACTGAAAGCGAAAACAAGTGAATTTAAAGAACGCTTAATTAAGGGCGAGACGTTAGATGATTTGCTCCCCGAAGCTTTTGCTGCTATTCGCGAAGCCAGTCGCCGGGTCTTAAATCTGCGGCATTTTGATGTTCAGTTAATCGGCGGCTTGGTTCTGCATCGTGGTCAGATCGCTGAAATGAAAACCGGTGAGGGGAAAACTTTAGTGGCGACTTTGCCATTATATTTAAATGCCTTAGAAGGAAGAGGCGCTCATTTAATTACAGTTAATGATTATTTGGCTCGTTTAGGCGCTGGTTGGATGGCACCGGTTTATCACGCTTTAGGATTGACTACTGGAGTAATCGTTCACGAGAATGCTTATATTTATGACCCGGAACACACTGATAATTCGCAGTATGATGATCGTCTTAAGCATTTTCGGCTGATTCCGCGCCGCGAAGCTTATTATTGCGATATTACTTATGGCACTAATAATGAATTTGGTTTTGATTATCTGCGCGATAATATGGTTTATAATTTAGAGCAAACCGTCCAGCGCTCGCTTAATTATGCCATTGTCGATGAAATTGATTCGATTTTAATCGATGAAGCGCGGACGCCTTTGATTATTTCCGCGCCGGCCGAAGAATCAACTGATAAATATTTTAAATTCGCGCAGCTTGTTGAACGTTTGGTTGAAAATGATGATTATAATGTTGACGAAAAGATGCGCGCGGCCACTTTGACTGAAGGGGGAATCGCGAAAGTAGAAAAGATTCTCGGTTTGGGCAATATTTATGTGGCTGGTGGTGTCAAAGAAGTCCATCATTTAGAACAGGCGCTTAAAGCTCGGGTTTTATTTAAACGTGATAAAGATTACGTAGTGAAAGACGGCGAAATTATTATCGTTGATGAGTTTACCGGTCGTTTAATGCCGGGTCGGCGCTATAGCGAGGGTCTGCATCAGGCGATTGAAGCCAAAGAAGGCGTTAAAGTCCAGAAAGAATCGCAAACCATGGCCACGGTTACTTTTCAAAATTTATTCCGGATGTATAAAAAATTATCCGGTATGACCGGAACGGCCGCGACGGAAGCCGAAGAATTTCATAAAATTTATAAATTAGAAACCATTGTTATCCCGACTAATCGGCCGAATATCCGAAAAGATTCTAATGATTTAATCTATCGCACGGAATTAGATAAATTCCAGGCTGTTATTCGCGACATTAAAGCGCGGAGCGCCAAAGGCCAGCCGATTTTAGTTGGTACGATTTCGATTGAAAAGAATGAAGTCTTGGCGGAACTGATGGAGCGTGAAGGTTTGCGGCCGCAAATGTTGAATGCTAAAAATCATCAAAAAGAAGCCGAAGTTATTGCTCAAGCTGGTCGTCGCGGGGCGATCACCTTAGCCACTAATATGGCTGGCCGCGGTGTCGATATTATTTTAGGTGGTAACCCGCCGCTTGAGGCAGAACAAGCCGCTGTGCGAGAGTTAGGCGGTCTCCATGTCATCGGTACCGAGCGGCACGAATCTCGGCGCATTGATAATCAATTGCGCGGCCGCGCCGGTCGTCAGGGTGATCCCGGTTCTTCGCAATTTTATGTATCGACCGATGATGATTTGATGCGCATTTTTGGCGGCGACCGCATGAAAGGCTTGATGAAAACTTTAAATGTCCCCGCTGATGTGCCAATTGAAAATAAAATGATTTCTAAGTCGATTGAAAGCGCTCAGAAAAAAGTCGAAGGCAATAATTTTGATATCCGCAAACACTTAGTAGAATACGATGACGTTATTAATAAACACCGGACAGCGATTTATAAACGCCGGCGCGAAATTTTAGAAATCGCCGAAGGAATAAAAAATAATGAAAGTGCTGAAACACCTCGAGAATTAGAGGACATTATTTTAGAGATGGTCAAAGCGGAAATTAGCTTGGTCGCTAATTTTCATCTGGCGAGTGATAATATTGCCGACTGGAATCTTAAAGAAATTTACGAAACTCTTAAAACCATTTGGCCGCTCGAGTCTGCTTGGTTGGAAAAAATAACCGAATTAACTAAGAGCGGTCAGGCTAAAGATAAAATTCGCGAAGAAATAATCCTGGCCTTGAATTCCGAAGCGCAGCTTAAATACGCTAAATTGCGGGAAAATTTTACGAAAACTAATTTAAATTTTAAAGAAGTCGAAAAGGGAATTTTAATCCGAGCGATTGATGAAAATTGGGTGGAGCATTTGGAAACCGTTGATTATTTGCGGCGCGGCATCGGTTTGCGCGGTTATGGCCAGCGCGATCCGCTCGTTGAATATAAAAAAGAAGCTTGGCGTTTATATCAGGAGCTAAACGGTTTGATTAACCGGAATGTCGTCTATTCCATATTTAAGACCGGTGATGCTTTAATGATGACCGCCAGTCAGGATCTTAAAATGTTCGCTGACCAGCCAAAAGCGAAATTAGAATTTTCCGGTGCGCAAAAAGAAATGCAACGTCAGGCTGAAGCTCGTAATACTCTTGATTTAGTCCATGAAAAAGTAAAAGACGAGAGCGGCGAAAAAGTCGGTCGAAATGACCCTTGCCCGTGCGGTAGCGGTAAAAAATATAAGCAATGCCATGGTAAATAAAATCATAAAAATCAGAACAGTAGACCGCTATATTTTTGAGGCGATTTTAAAAGGTCGCAAGAAAGCGGAAACTAGAGCGGCGACGCCGAAATACCAAGCAGTGAAAGTGGGCGATATTTTGGTGTTTGCTTGCGGCCAAGAAAGATTTACTAAGAAGGTTAAAACCGTAGAAAAATTCAAAACCATCAGCGCTCTGCTTAAGAAATATAGGCCCGAAGAGATAAATCCCAAGACCAAGACCGCTAAAGAAGCCCGGGCGGTTTGGTACAGCTTCCCAAATTACAAAGAGAAAATCAAGCAGTTCGGTTTAGTAGTTTGGAATTTGAAATAGTAGAGAATTAGGCGCATTGCAGCGCGGGATTGGATTAACGTCAGACATAAATAAAATTATTAAATATATGAAATCAGTCGTTATCTGCGGGAGCAATCGTTTTGCTCCGGAAATACGCGAATTTGCGAAAAAACTAAGAGCGCTCGGTGTCGTCGTGTTTGAGCCGCATTTATATCGCTCCTCCGGTGGTGTTTGGGAGGAGTTAAAAGAATTTGATAAAAAATTTGTTGCTTTAGGTCTAACTCACGACCATTTCTATAAGATGAGAATGGCTGACGTAGTTTATGTTTATAATAAAGACGGTTATTCCGGCGTGAGCGTTAGCATGGAAATCGGTTACGCCGCCGCCCTTAATAAACCGATTTATGTCTATTCGGACCAAGACCCGGAAATTTGTCGTCGGGTATTATTCAGCGCTATTATTAAAGAACCGGAAGACCTTATAAATAGTATAATAAACTAAACATATGCCTTACAAAAACAATCAATATGATATGTTCCCGCAGTGGTCGCGCGGTCCAGTACCGCCCGGCGCTCAGTCGCTCGAAAATCAAACGCCGCCCGGGGAAAAAGAAAAATCAGATTCCGACAAAAGAATTGATGAAACTATTAAGGATATTTACCGTAAGATTGACGAGTCGACAAAGCGTCGTAAACAAAGGGAAAGAGGCGAAATTGTTCCCGAGATGGAGGAGACGCCTATAAAGCCGGATATAGAGAAACCCCTAAAACCAAATTTGGAGAAGCCCCTAGAATCTGATGTAGAGAAACGTCCGCCCGAGAAAGATGAAAATTCATCTTTCGCTAATCGAGACTACAAAAATCGAGACTACAAACAACTTCAGTATAAAGATTAAATTTTTAAATTATGCCTAAAGATCAGTCAGCTAATAAATTGCCAGCGCAAAATTCTTTTGTGACGATGGAAGAAGAAATTTTAAACTTTTGGGAAAGCGCTAAGATATTTGCTAAATCAATTAAGAAAGACGCGCCTAATGGTAATTTTGTGTTTTTTGAAGGGCCGCCGACCGCGAATGGTTTACCAGGTATTCATCATGTGCTCGCGCGCGCCTTTAAGGATGTTTTGCCGCGCTTTAAAACCATGAATGGTTTTCGCGTCGAAAGAAAGGCCGGTTGGGACACCCATGGTTTGCCGGTCGAACTGCAAGTCGAGAAAGAGTTAGGGATTTCGGGTAAGCCGGAAATTGAAAAATATGGCCTGAAAGAGTTTAATCAAAAATGTCGCGAAAGTGTTTGGAAATATAAGGATGAGTGGGAGAAATTAACACGCCGGATTGCTTACTGGGTAGATATGGATAATCCTTATATCACCTATGAAAATTATTATATTGAATCTTTGTGGGCGATTTTAAAAGAAGTCGATCAAAAAGAATTATTATATAAAGGCCATAAAGTCGTGCCGCATTGTCCGCGTTGCGGCACCGCCCTATCTAGTCACGAAGTGGCTCAAGGTTATAAATTAGTTAAAGATAATTCGGTTTATTTAAAATTTAAAGTGACTAACGGCAATGAAAAAGTTAAAGCCGGTGATTTTATTCTCGCCTGGACAACCACTCCCTGGACTTTGCCGGGTAACGTCGCTTTAGCGATCGGCGAAAAAATAAAATATGTCCGCGTAAAAATAAAGGAAGAATTTTTTATTTTAGCTAAAGAGCGCCTGGAACCAGTTTTAAAAGACCAAGATTATGAAATCAATGATGAGTTAAAAGCTAAAGATTTAATCGGTCTAGAATATGAGCCGCTATTTGATATTCCTTCTTTAAAAGCCAGTGGCCAAAAGGCTTATCGCGTCGTGCCGGCTGACTTTGTAACGACTAGCGACGGTACTGGCGTTGTTCATACGGCGGTAATGTATGGTGAAGATGACTATAATCTGGGCGAAGCACTCGACCTGCCGAAAATTCATACGGTTGATGAGGCTGGCCATTTTACTTTTGATCTAAATGCTTATGGTTTGGCTGGTAAATTCGTCAAAAGCGCCACGACGGAAAAAACAATTATTGATTATTTAAAAAAAGCCGGTTTATTGTTTAAAGAAGAAATTTACGAGCACGATTATCCTTTTTGTTGGCGTTGCGACACTCCGCTCCTGTATTACGCCAAAGATTCTTGGTTTATCGCGATGAGTAAACTAAAAGAGCAGCTGATTGCTAATAATCAAAAAATTAATTGGATTCCCGAACACACTAAAGACGGTCGTTTCGGCGAATGGTTGAATAATGTTAAAGATTGGGCGATTTCTCGCGAGCGTTACTGGGGAACACCACTACCGATTTGGGAATGTCCGAATTGTAGCGCTAAAAAAGTAATTGGCAGTTTAGAAGAACTGGGCGAGTTAAGCGATCAGAAAGTCAATTTAAAAACAGAAATTCATCGTCCAGAAATCGATACTTATGAAATTAGCTGTGCTTGTGGAGCGAAGATGAAGCGCGTCAAGGAAGTTTTTGATTGTTGGTTTGATTCTGGCTCCATGCCTTTTGCCCAGTACCATTATCCGTTTGAAAATAAAAACTTGATTGATAAAGAAGAACAGTATCCGGCCGATTATATCTGTGAAGCGATCGATCAAACTCGAGGTTGGTTTTATACCTTATTAGCTATTTCAACTTTAATGGGCAAAGGAGCGGCTTATCGTAATGTTATTTGCCTCGGCCATATCAACGATAAATTCGGCAAAAAAATGTCAAAGTCCAAAGGGAATATTATTAGCCCGGCGGAAGTTATCGCTCAATATGGCGTCGACGCGGTTCGTCAGCACATGTATACGATCAACCAGCCGGGTGAAGGCAAGCGTTACGACCTTGATGATGTCAAAGATGTTTTTCGAAAAAATGTTATGTTGCTTTGGAACGTTTATAAATTTTATGAAATGTATGCGCCCGATTTAAAGCTTAGTCCTAAAGCAGAATTAAGTTCGGACGTTTTAGATGAATGGATCGTTCTGAAGCTTAATGTTTTAACGCAAAAGATTACTAATGAATTAAATCTCTATCATGTTTATGAGGCCGCTCGCGAAATTCCGATTTTTATCGATGAGTTATCGACTTGGTATCTGCGGCGCAGTCGTGATCGTTTTAAGGCTGATGATGAGGCCGATAAGCAACGCGCGCTCTTAACTACCCATTATGTTTTAATTGAGCTGGCTAAATTAATCGCGCCGTTTATGCCGTTTAGCGCCGAAAATTTATGGCAAAAAGTCAGCGGTTATAATTTTGCTGAGCCGAATAAATCGGTTCATTTAGAAAAATGGCCGACCTTCAGAGAACTAGATTCAACCGCGGAAAAACTTTTGAGCGAGATGGAATTGGCGCGCCGAGTAGTCGAAGCTGGTTTGGCAAAGCGAGATGAAGCGGGAATTAAGATCCGGCAGATGCTCAATAAAATTAGAGTTAAAACCAAAACGGAAGTCGGCTTGGCTTATTTAGATTTGATTAAAGAAGAATTAAACATCAAGGAGATTGAATTTATTGATAGTAGCGAAGAAAAAGTCGAAGTAGAGTTAGATACGAAAATTACGCCAGAATTAAAACAGGCCGGAATTAAGCGCGAACTGATTCGCTTTATTAATTTATTACGTAAAGAAGCTAGCTTATCGCTCCATGATGAAACCGTTGTCTATTTAGTCGGCGCCGATGAAGAAATTACTAAAACACTTAATAAATTCAAAGAAGCGATTTTGAAGGAAACTTTAAGCGGCGATTTAAAGTTTGTTGATACTCTGCCCGAAGTAATAGTCAGTAAAGAAATTAAAATTAATGAGCTTAAATTAAATTTAGGTTTAAAAAAATAATTATATGACTACGAAACAGATTTACGATTTAGCTATTTCACTGGGAATCGCGGCTGATTTACGCGGATCAGAGCGGACTAAAAAATATTTGACGCGCCTAAAGAAGAAATATGAAATTCTTGATAAAAAAGCCCAAGCTGAGTTTGATTTAGAAAAATTAAGCAATCCTTATTCCGATGCGCGAATTTTAGTTGACGGGCAACGGAAAGCTATTAAAAAAGTTTTGGTCGGAATAGATATGGAAGGCGCGGAGTTATTATTAGCTAAACAGCTAGGCGATATTGATTTAGTTATTGCCCATCATCCCCAGGGTTTAGCCCTGGCGGATTTATCGGATGTGATGAAGCTCCAGGCGGAAGTTTTAGCGACTTATGGTTTACCGATTAATATCGCGGAATCAGTCATTAAGTCCCGAATTAGCGAGGTTAATCGCGGTGTTTCGCCGATTAATCATAATCAGGCCGTGGATATGGCGAGAATTTTAGGTTTGGACTTTATGTGTGTTCATACGCCAGCGGATAATTTAGGCGCTAATTTTTTAGTTAAACTGTTTACCAAAGAAGCTAAGAATTTGGAAACCGTTGGTGATGTTATTGATCTCTTAAAAACTATTCCGGAATATCAAACAGCGGCGAAACTTAAAGCTGGTCCGATGATTTTTGCTGGAACGCCGGACAGCAGCTGCGGAAAGATCGTGGTGACGGAATTTACCGGCGGCACGAGCGGTTCAAAAGATATTTATGAAAAGATGTCACAATACGGCATCGGGACAGTGATTGGAATGCATATGAGCGAAGAACATCGTAAAGAAGCGGAGAAATATCATATTAATGTGGTTATCGCGGGGCATATGGCCTCAGACTCTCTAGGCATGAATTTATTTTTAGACGAACTGGAGAAACGCGGGTTGGAAATTGTCCCGATCTCTGGTTTGCTTAGAGTTAAAAGATTTAAGAAATAATTTTTAAGAAATAATCATGAAAAAACTAGAGCTCTTGGCTCCGGCTGGCAATATTTTGAAAATGAAAACCGCTTTCGCCTATGGCGCGGATGCGGTCTATTTAGGTATCCCGGATTTTTCTTTACGAGTGCGAATTAATGATTTTAACTTGAAGAGCCTGAAAGAAGCCGTCAGTTATGCTCATAATAATAAGAAAAAGGTTTATGTGACGGTTAATATTTTCGCTCATAATGAGCATCTAAAAAAATTGCCGGTTTACCTGAAGGCACTCAAAACGATGAAAGTTGACGCCCTGATTGTTTCTGACCCCGGGATTATTAATTTAATCAAAAAAGTTTGGCCAAGCGCGGAAATTCATTTATCAACCCAAGCGAATTGTACTAATTTAGAAGCGGTGAAATTCTGGGCGAAACAGGGATTAAAAAGAATAATTTTAGGCCGAGAAGTGACTTTAAAAGAAATAAAAGAAATCCACCTGGCTATTCCGAAAATAGAACTAGAATATTTTGTCCATGGTGCAATGTGTATGGCTTATTCCGGCCGCTGTTTTTTGTCAAAATTATTAACCGATCGGAGCGGTAATTTAGGTGACTGCGCGCAACCTTGCCGTTGGGAATATGAGGTTATGTTAAAAACCGGCGGACATGCCGAGGAATTAGAACTAGTTGAAGAAAAGCATGGGACATATTTATTAAATTCTAAAGATCTGTGTTTAGTAGAACATTTAAAAGAATTAGCGGCCGCCGGCGTGACTAGCTTTAAAATTGAAGGCCGAGCGAAAAGCGTTTATTATCAAGCCACGGTTTGCGGTATTTATCGCCAAGCGCTTAACTTAATCAATAAAAAAATGGCGGCGTCAGCCTTAAAAAAAGAATTGCATTATTTATTGAAAGAATTGGAAACAAAATTGGTGTCTCGCGGTTATACCACGGGATTTTTATTAGGCGCTCGAGCTGATCAAAATGTTATTAATTCTCATAATAAAAGCGCCTGGGAGTTTTGCGGCCAAGTACTTAAGGCTGAAGTCGCTCCGGGCGGGAAAATACGAATTTATTTTCAGGTTCATAATACAATTAGAGTCGGCGATCAAATTGAGATTATTCGGCCGAATTATGATATAATAAAAATGAAATTAGTTAATCTCTGGGACGCTAAAACTGGCCAGGAAATTAACGAGGCGCACGGCGGCGGCGGAGCGCAAACCGCTATTTTGGAACTAGCTGAGAAATTGACTTCCAACACTGGTTCCGGTGCTAAATTAATCGTACCCACCTTAACGGTTTTAAGAAGAAAAATATGATTGCTTATTTACGTGGAAAAATTATTAATAAATCCTTAAACTACGCGATTCTTGAGGTTTCCGGCGTCGGCTATCAAATATATGCCGGCGAAAATTTTTTAAATGAGCTGAAAGTCGGATTAGAAGTTGAAATTTATATACATCATCAGGTCCGGGAAGAAGCGAGTGATTTGTACGGCTTTAAGACCTTGGAGGATTTGGAATTGTTTGAATTGTTATTGTCAGTTTCCGGCGTCGGTCCGAAGTCGGCTTTGGGTGTTATTTCTATGGCGAGCGCCGGTGATATCAAAGAAGCGATTATTCGTGGCGACGCCAACCTTTTAACTAAAGTTTCCGGCATCGGCAAGAAAACGGCCGAGAGGCTGGTTCTAGAATTAAAAACCAAGATTTTGCGCTCCGGCGGCCAGGCGATAACGATTAATTCTTCAAGCCTAGTCGGTAGCGATGAAATCGACGCTTTAATGTCTCTGGGCTACACGTTAAATGATGCGCGCAGTGCCTTGAACCTGGTTGATCCAGCGCTCACTGACAGCGGCGCCCGGGTTAAAGCCGCCCTGAAAAAGATGGCTAAAAAATAACTTTACAGCCCCAATTTTTTAAGTTAGGATAAAAGAAAATAACCATATGGCAATTAACGAAAAAAGAACAATTACGAAACAGTCTGTTGATTTTCCGGCTTGGTATCAAGATGTGGTTAAAGAAGCGGAATTGGCGGAAGTTTCCGAAGTCCGCGGTTGCGGGATTGTTCGCCCTTATGGCTTGAAAATTTGGGAGCTTATTAAAGCGGAATTAAGCCGCCAGTTTGAAGCGGATGGCGTGGAAAATGTTTATTTCCCGATTTTTGTCCCTCTGGAAAATTTAGAAGCGGAAAAGGAACATGTTGAGGGATTCTCCCCTGAACTGGCGATTGTTACTCATGCCGGTGGCGAAGAACTCGTTAATAAATTAGCGATTCGTCCGACGAGCGAAGCGGCCATGTATAAAACTTACGCCAAATGGATTCAGAGTTATAAAGATTTGCCTTTACGCTTGAATCAATGGGCCAATGTAGTCCGTTGGGAAAAACGGCCGCGCGCTTTTTTGCGCTGGAGTGAATTTCTTTGGCAGGAAGGCCATACCGTTTTTGCCTCCGAAGCCGAAGCGCGAGCGGAAGTTGAAAAAATGTTGGCTATTTATAAATCATTATATGAATTTTTGGCCATTCCTGTTTTTTCTGGGCAAAAATCAGAGAGCGAAAAATTTGCTGGTGCGGTTACGACTTTAACCGCGGAACTAATGGCTAAAGACGGTAAAGCGATTCAAGGCGCGACCAGCCATTATTTAGGGACAAATTTTGCTAAAGTTTTTGACGTTAATTTTTTAGGCGCGGACGGCGAGTCACACTTAGGCCATCAGAATAGCTGGGGTCTGTCTTGGCGTTCCGTCGGGGCTTTAATCATGGTGCATGGCGATGATAATGGTTTACGCCTGCCCCCGAATATCGCTCCTTATCAGATTGTCGTTGTCCCGATTTGCAAAGACGACGCCAGCCGCCAGGAAGTTTTGGCTTATTGCGCGGGACTAGGTCAAGAATTAAAGAAGAAATATCGTCTTAAGATTGATGACCGTGATAATCAGTCGCCGGGCTTCAAGTTTAATTATTGGGAAGTGCGCGGCGTACCGGTGCGACTGGAAATTGGCTTAAGAGAGATTGCCGAGAAAAAGATTACTATTTTCCGCCGCGATAACGATACCAAGGAGACTATTGATGTGGCCGACTTGAATAAATATTTAAATAAATTAATGAAGGATATTCATAAGAATTTATATAAGCAAGCGCAAGAATTTGCCGCCAGCCATATTTATAAGATAAAAAGCTGGGACGAAATCGACGAACGTCAGGGTTGGTTTGAGGCAAGTTGGTCGGAAGATCCGCAAACGGAAAAACAATTAAAAGAAAGGTTTGGTATTGTTTCCCGAGTCCTCTTACCGAAGCAAGCGGCTAAGGGCCCGAAAAATAAAAAATGTTTCATTAGCGGTCAGCCGGCCAAGCATGATTGGCTTTTCGCTAAATGTTATTAAGGCTGTTAAATTAAAATAGTTTATGTTTAATAAATTACTGGGAAAACTAAGTCACGATTTAGGCATTGATTTAGGCACTAAAAATACGCTCGTTTATGTAGCTGATAAAGGAGTAATTATTAACGAACCTTCGGTGGTGGCGATTAATAAGCGGACGAACGAGATTTTGGAAGTGGGTGAAGCCGCTCGCAAAATGGTCGGGAAAACTCCTGGACATATTGAAGCCATTAAACCTTTAGTGGAAGGAGTGATTTCTGATTTTGAAGTGACGGAGAAAATGCTTAAATATTTTATTAATAAAGTCCATAGTGAAAATTTTACTTTAATTCCGCGGCCGCGCGTGGTGATTGGTATTCCTCTAGATCTAACCGAAGTGGAAAAGAAAGCGGTGGAAGATGCGGCTAAATCAGCCGGAGCTCGCAAAGTTTATTTAATTGAAGAAGCCATGGCGGCGGCGATTGGGGCACGTTTGCCAGTGACCGAAGCGACAGCGACGATGATTGTTGATATCGGCGGCGGTACTACGGAGATTGCCGTTATTTCTTTGGGTGGAGTGGTTACTTGGAAATCCTTAAAAGCAGCCGGCAATGAGTTTGATAATAATATTATTGAGTATATCCGTGAAGAATTTAATATCTTAATCGGTGAACAATTGGCCGAGAAGATTAAAATTGCGATTGGTTCGGCTGTTCCTCTGGATGAAGCTAAAGAAATTGAGGTTCGCGGCCGTGATTTATTAACCGGTTTGCCGAAAGCGATTATGATTACCGATAAGCAAGTCCAGGAGGCAATTAGCCGAACAGTGCTTAAAATTATCGAAAATATTAAAACTATTTTAGAAACAACGCCGCCCGAATTAGTTTCTGATATTTATGAACGGGGGCTGTATCTTTCCGGCGGCGGCGCCTTACTCTTTGGTTTAGATAAGGCGATTTCCGCAGCCGCTAAAATTCCCGTGAAGATTGTCGATGATCCTTTATCAAGCGTCGTGCGCGGCACCGGACTTTTATTGAATAATAAAGAATTATTAGAAAAAGTAGTTTTGCCGACGAGCACAGATTAATTTTTGTCAGCCGATTTTTTATGATAAAAGTGAAAGGGAAAAAACCATTTTTAATTTTTGTAGTAGTTTTCGGGCTACTATTTTTTCTCCATCTTATTCAGGTTTTGCGGCCTTTAGAAAATTTTTTGTTATATCTAATTAAACCAGTTTCTAGTAAATTATATTCTTTAGGGAATTCTTTTGATCAATCTTACACGGACAGCCGCGACAAGACTGATTTAAACGTTAAGATCGCTGATTTAACTAGCGAAGTCGCTCGTTTAACGGTTGATAAAGCCGCTTGGCAAGAAGTGACTGAAGAAAACCAGAAACTCCGCCGCCAGCTTAATTTTTTAAGCGCTAATAATTTCAAAGCTGTTACCGCCAATGTTTTAGCTAAGGAAGCCGCCGCCGAAACCGGCGAACAAAGCCAAGATTTAATAATTGATAAAGGGGCGAGAGATGGCTTGCGTTTAGGTTTGGGAGTAATAAGCGAAGAAGGAGTAATTGTCGGAAAGATTATGGATCTTAAGGAAACCAGCGCGCGGATTTGCTTAACTACTAGCCCGGACTGCAAGTTGCCCGCGGCTATTCAAAATCAAAACAAAACTCAAGGATTAACTGATGGCGATCTTGGTTTAACAATTAAGATGAGCTATATTCCTCAGTTAGAAAAAATCGCTTATAGCGATATTGTGGTTACCTCTGGTTTGGGCGGTAATATTCCGCGCGGTTTAGTGATCGGCAAAGTCGTGCAAGTAAAAAATGAGAGTAATGAGGTTTGGCAAGAAGCCACGATTGAATCTTTGGTTAATTTGAACAACTTAACCGTGGTTGCCGTCATTATCCCCTAATTTATGTTGATTAAGCTTGGTAAAATAATAGTTTTTATTTTTTTAGCGTCTAGTTTAGCGCTAATCCAGTTTTCTTTAATCAGCGCCTGGCCGGGAATTTTTCGGCAAATTAACCTCGGTCTTATTTCTTTAATATTTACCCTCTTCTTTTTTGGCCAGCGGTCGGCTCTCTGGTTAGCGCTCATTTTAGGATTTTGGCTGGATCTGATTTCTTTTAAATTTTTTGGTCTTTATCTAATTTCTTTAGTAGCAACTGTTTTAGGCGCGCAATGGATTTTGAAAGATTGGCTGACTAATCGTTCCTTGTATTCTTTTTTACTCCTGATCTTGATGGCGACGCTGGCTTATAATTTTCTCGTGGTAATTCTATTTTCCATTTTTTTAACCGATCGTAGTCTGTTCTTCTTAGCTCAGAAAAATTTTTGGTTGACTTTGGGATATCAGAGCGCTTGGAGCCTTTTGGCCGCCGCTCTTCTCTTTAATTTAGTAGCGTCTTTGACTAAAAAATTACAGCCGGTTTTTTTGGAAAGGAAATAGCTTTCCTGGTATCATTGAAAAGAAATTCTTAATTATTAGGCAGTTTAAATAATTTTAATATGAACTATAATTTTGTTACTATCGGCGGCGCGACTCGGGATATTTCTTTTTTTACCGATCAGGGAGTATTGATTAATAATTCGCGCGATGTTTTACGTCAAAAACTGTTAGCCTTTGAGTATGGCGCAAAAATAAAAGTTGATCAATTTTATTATTCTTACGGTGGCGGCGCGGCTAATGCCGCGGTGGCGTTGGCTAATTTCGGTTTGCCCGTCGCTTGTTTGACGATGGTCGGCGCTGATGAGAACGGCCGCTTAATTGTCAAAAATTTAAAAACCCAGCGAGTTGATACCCGATTAGTAGAAATCAATCAGCATGAAATCAGCGGTTCATCTTTTATATTAGTGGCGCCGGGCGGGGAAAGAGTTATTTTTGGAGCGCGTGGCGCGAATCGCGATTTAAAGATTAATCAGGCCAAATTAAATATTCTCAAAAAAACTAAAAATATTTATTTAGCTTCTTTATCGGGAAATTGGGAAAACAATCTGCGGCAGATTTTTTCATTAGTTAAGAAAACCGGAGTTAAGAAAACCGGCCCGCAAGTCTTCTGGAATCCGGGGGCCACGCAATATTCCGGTGGTTTAAAAAAAATCGCCCCCTATCTAAAAAAGACCAAAGTCTTCGCGCTTAATCAGGACGAAGCGATTGAATTAGTTTCTAGCTCCACCGCGCGGCGCCGCTTGAGCAATAAATTTTTAAATAAGACGGAAAACTTAATAAAGATAATTAAGAGTTTTGGTCCGGAAATCGTTTTAATTACTTTAGGACATCAAGGCGTTATGGCCTATGATGGCCAAAGAATTTATCGGCGGCCGGTGATTAAAGAAAAAAAGCGGATTGATACGACCGGGGTCGGTGATATTTTTAATTCTTCTTTCGCCGCCGGTTTAGAATTATATCGGGGTGATATTGAGCGCGCTTTAATCCTCGGTTTGAAAAATACTGCCACTAAAATCGCCCACTTGGGCGCTCAGAATGGTTTAATAAAATTAAAAAAATAAATTATGATTCAGGGAATAATCATAAAATCATTAGCTAAAAACAGCGACGACCGCGGCTGGTTAGCAGAAATTTTTCGCCGCGATGAACTAGCTTTTGATCCAGCCATGGCTTATCTGAGTTTAACGAACCCGGGAGCCGTTCGCGGGCCGCATGAACATCGTCAGCAAAGTGACTGTTTTGTTTTTTTAGGGCCGGGTAGTTTTCGGCTTTATCTTTGGGACCGGCGCGCCGCTTCCGAAACCAAAGGAGAAAAATTAGAATTGGAAGTCGGTGAAAATAATCCTAGTCTAGTAATTGTTCCGCCGGGGGTTGTTCACGGTTATAAATGCATTTCTAAAATTCCGGCGCTGAGTATTAATTTGCCGGATAAGTTATATAAGGGAGAAGGGAAGAAAGAAGAAATCGATGAAATTAGATGGGAAACTGATCCTAGTAGTCCGTATAAGATAGTTTAAATATTTATAAACTTATTTGTTGCGCCCGAGTATGTGCATTTTTTGTAAAATAATTAATCAAGAGATTACTTGCGATAGAGTCTATGAAGATGAAAAGACTCTAGCCTTTTTGGATATTAGACCGGTTAATCCCGGGCATACTTTGGTTATTCCTAAAAGACATTATCAAAATTTAGAAGAAATTAGCCCGGAAGATCTAAAAGATTTAATATTAACGGTTAAGAAAGTTGGTGCTATCTTAAAAGAAAAATTAGGTGCGCCGGGTTATAATGTTTGTGAAAATAATGATCCGGTAGCCGGCCAAGATATTCCCCATATTCATTTTCATGTAATACCGCGGCAAACTAATGATAGTCTCAGACCTTGGCCGCAGAAAGAATACGCGGCCGGCGAAGCCGAAGAAATATTAAAAAAACTAACCGCTTAATTTATGAAATTACTTGTTACCGGCGGGGCCGGTTTTATCGGTTCTAACTTTATCCATTATTGGTTTAAAAATTATCCGGCCGATCAGATTATTAATCTGGACTTGTTAACTTACGCCGGCAATCTCGATAATTTAAAAGATTTGGAAACTAATCCGAATTATAAATTTGTTCAAGGAGATATTTGTGACGAAGTTTTAGTTAATAAACTAGTGTCCGACGTGGATTTAATTATTCATTTTGCGGCCGAAAGTCATGTTGATCGTTCGATTAAAAATAGCGCTAACTTTATTAGAACTAATGTCGAAGGCACGCGAGTTTTACTAGAAGCCGCTAAGAATCACGGCAATATTCGTTTTCATTATATTTCCACCGACGAAGTTTTCGGCTCCTTGGCGCCTCATGATCCGAAATTTAAAGAAACAAGCCCTTACGATCCGCGCTCGCCTTATAGTGCTTCTAAAGCCGCCAGTGATCACCTGGTACGCGCTTATTATCATACTTATAAATTGCCGATTACCATTTCTAACTGTTCCAATAATTACGGCCCCTATCAATATCCGGAAAAATTGATTCCGCTTTTTATCACTAATCTGCTGGAAGGAAAAAAGGTTCCGGTTTATGGCACCGGAGCAAATATTCGCGATTGGATCCATGTTGACGATCATAATCGTGGGGTAGACTTAATAATCAAACATGGTAAAATAGGAGAAACTTATTGCCTGGGAGGCGATAGTGAAAAAACAAATTTAGAGATTACCAAATTAATTATTTCGTTGATGGGTCAGAGCGAAGAAATGATCACGTACGTGGCTGATCGGCCCGGTCATGATCTGCGTTATGCGATTGATTTTTTTAAAGCGCGCGAAGAGCTGGGCTTTAAACCGCTGATCAGTTTTGTCGCCGGTTTGAAAGCGACGATTGATTGGTATAAAAATAATCCCGACTGGTGGCAAAAACTAAAAAATTAAATTATATTCATATGTCAAAAAAAATCTTTATTATTGAAGACGACGCTAATATTTTATACGGCCTAGAAGCGCAATTTACCGCCGCGGATTTAGACGTCGAGGTGAGCGAGGCAGACGAGGAAATGGAAGAACTGATTGATAAAATTAGAGATTTTGATCCCGACTATATCGTTACTGACCTAATTTTACCGAAAGTTGACGGTTTCGAAGTAATTAAAAAAATTAAAGAGGATGAAGAACTTCGCGAGAAGGAGATTTTTATTTTTACAGATTTGAGCGATGAAGATAGTCGCAGCCGTTCTTTAGAACTAGGCGCTGATTATGTTTTTTTTAAGGAGGAATTTGATACTTTCGAATTTGCCGAAAAAGTAAAAAAAATTGTGGCTAATCAATCAAAAGTTAAAGCTAATGACGACGAAGAAGATGAGGACCGTGAATATCAAGAATAAGTAATTTATTGACTAACGCTCCAAAAAATAATAAGATAGATTAGTGTCTATTTTTATATATGTTTATTAAACGCATCGGGATTGACCTCGGCACAACTTATACTTTAGTCCATCTGCCTAAACGCGGGATTGTTATTAATGAACCGAGCGTGGTCGCGGTTTCGATTGCTGACAAAAAGATTTTAGCGGTTGGTAATGAAGCTAAAGACATGATTGGCCGTACTCCGGATACAATTATCGCTGTCCGACCCTTGAAAGATGGAGTAATCGCGGATTATCGAGCCACCGAAGCGATGATCCGTTATTTCATAAATAAAACCTTAGGTGGTGTCCGTTTATTTCGTCCGGAGGTAATGGTGGCGGTTCCTGCGGGAATCTCTTCAACAGAGCGTCGGGCCGTTATTGAAGCCACGATTGCCGCCGGCGCTAAAGCGGCTTATATTATTAAAGAACCAGTCGCCGCCGCCATCGGCGCTGATATTCCGATTGGTTCAGCCACCGGCCACATGGTCGTTGATATTGGCGGCGGAACAGCGGAAATGGCGGTGATTTCTTTGGGCGGGATTGTCGCCTCGACTTCAGTGCGCGTCGGCGGCAATAAATTTGATGCCGCTATTTTAGAGTATGTTCGAAAGAAATATAATTTAGCGATTGGCGAAAGAACGGCCGAAGAAATAAAAATTAATATTGGTTCCGCTTTATACATGGAAGACAAATTGCATATGGAAATTCGCGGTCGCGATATTGTCACTGGTTTGCCGCGCAGTATTACGGTTTCTTCTGATGATGTCACGGAAGCGATTCAGAACGAATTAGAAGCGATCATTTCCGCGGCGAAAAAAGTTTTACAAAAGACGCCGCCGGAATTGGCCGCGGATATTATGGATAAGGGAATTGTTTTAACCGGGGGTAGTAGTTTGCTACGTAACATTGACCAATTGATTTCTCGCACAACTGGCGTTCCGACCTATGTCGCTGACGATGCCATGCTCTGCGTGGTGAAGGGAACAGGCATTGCCTTAGATAATTTAGATTCTTACAAGCGAAGCATTTTAGCAACCAAATAATCAGTCTGTTTCTGCGGACTGATTTTATTTATATGGTAATTGGAATTGACGCCTCACGGGCTAATCGAAAACATAAGACCGGCACAGAATGGTATTCTTTTTATCTAATCAAAAATTTAGCGGAGATTGATAAAACCAATAAATATCGACTTTATCTTAATAGCTTGCCCGCGCCGGAACTGCAGGAAGTAATTAAAGACAATCCAAATTTTTCCGTGAAAGTTTTACATTGGCCGCTTTATTCTTTTTGGACTTTAGGCCGTTTAAGTTTAGAGATGCTCATCGCTCGGCCGGAAGTGTTATTTGTTCCGGCCCATACGATCCCTTTGATTCATCCACGTAAGACGATTAATACAGTCCATGATTTAGCTTTCGTCCGCGAACAGAATTTATACCGTTCCGAAAGAGTTAAGACTAAATTATTCGGTTCGCGGCCGCTAATCAACTTTTTAGTCAAGATTTTTACGCTTGGAAAATATCGCGCGGATTCTTTAGATTACTTATATTGGTCGACTAATTTTACTTTGAAACATGCTCGCAAAATAATTACCGTTTCAGATTTTACTAAACAGGAAATTTTAAGCTTATATCCAAAAACGAAAACCGATAAAATTAAAGTTATCCATAACGGCTATAATCAGGAACTCTATCATCCACTGGTTAATGAAGAGGAAAAAACCGAAGCAATTTTAGATAAATACGGGTTAAGCGCGCCGTATTTTTTATATGTCGGCCGTTTAGAAAAAAAGAAAAATACACCCGCCTTAATTGAAGCTTTAGCCTTGCTGCGCGAAAATAATCCGGAAGTCAAGGAAAAATTAGTTTTAATCGGCGATGCTAGTTTCGGTTATGATGAAGTTAAATACATTATTGAAGAATTTAATTTGAATAATGAAGTTTATATGCCCGGCTGGGTGGCGGAGAACGACTTACCTTATATTTTTAACGGTGCCAGCGCTTTTATTTTTCCGACTAAACATGAAGGTTTCGGCATTCCGGTCATCCAATCCTTGGCCTGTGGTCTGCCCACCACGGTTTCTGATATCCCGGTTTTAAGAGAAGTGGCTGGTGATAGTGTCCTTTATTTCGACCAGAATAATAAACAAGCCATCGCGGACGCGATGCTGAGGATTATTCAAGATCAAGCTTTAAGACAGACCCTGAAAGCCAAGGGTTTAGAGCAAGTCGCTAAGTTTAGTTGGCAGAAATGTGCCCAAGAAACTTTGCAAGAAATTGAAAATTTATAGGCTGGTTTTTGATTGGATTTAAGATTTTATAAAAATAATAAAGTGTGTTATTATTAAGATGTTATATGAAAAAACTGATAACATCTTTTTTTATACTTTCTCTCTTTTTAGTTGAGCCGGTTTTGGCTAAAATTAAACCAAATGATTCTTATTATAGCAACCAGTGGTATTTACAAAAAATTAAAGCTGATAGTGCTTGGGAAAAAGTTTCCGTCAGTCCTGATGTGGTCATCGCGGTCATTGATTCCGGTATTCAAATAAATCATCCCGATTTACAGACGAATATTTGGCGAAACAGCAAAGAAATCGGCGGTAACAAAATTGATGATGATCGAAACGGTTTTATTGATGATCTTAACGGTTGGGATTTTGTTAATAATGTTCCTGACCCAGCGCCGAAACTCTCTAAGGATTCAAGTGAAGCGGGATTCTCCCACGGGACGATTTTGGCCGGGATTATTGCCGCGACTGGTAATAATAATCGCGGCATTGCTGGCGTAACTTGGCAAGCTAAAATTATGCCGCTTAAGGTTTTGAATGATAAGGGTGAAGGTCGAGTCAGCGATGTTATTCGCGCCGTGGATTACGCGACTAATAATGGCGCTGATATTATTAATCTTAGTTTTGTTTCCTTTAGTTATAGCCAAGCTTTACAAGAAGCGATTAAGCGCGCCCATGATGCCGGCGTCATTGTCGTCGCGGCCGCTGGTAATGAACAAGCAGCCGGAGAAGGTTACAATATTGATAAAACGCCGATTTATCCGGCTTGTTATGACGGCGATTTGGGTGAAAATATGGTTATTGGCGTAGCGGCGACGGACGCTTTAGATCAAAAAGCAAAATTTTCTAGTTATGGTTTGCGTTGCGTGGATTTAGCCGCGCCGGGAATTAGTTTTTTTAGTACTGTCCCGACCGGTTTTAATCCGGAAAATCCTAGCAAAGCTTATGATGGTTATTGGTCAGGAACGTCCATGGCTGCCCCGCTTGTTTCTGGAGCGCTCGCTTTAATTATGCAAGCTAACCCCGAATTAAGCCGTCGCGAAGTAGTTAATATTTTATTTGCTTCGACTGACAGTATTAATCGCTTGAACCCCGATTATCCAGATCGTTTAGGTAATGGCCGTTTAAATGTTGATCAAGCGGTGACTTTAGCTAAGGAAAGGCTATACAATCGTTTGGGGCGTTTGTTGATCATGCCCGTTAACGGAAAAAAAGACAGTCAATTAAGAGCGGCTAACGGCGAAATAGTCAGCAATTTTTTGAGCGCGGGGAAAATAAATAATTTTAGCATTGCTAACGGCGATGTTAATAATGATAACCAGGAAGAAATCATCTTAGGAGCGCCGAGCGGCCAAGAGCCATTAATAAAGATTTATAATCGTGAGGGTAAATTATTAAAACAATTTTTAGCCGATGACAAAAATTTTCGCGGTGGCGTTAATTTAACGGTCGCTGATATTGATAATGATAATCAAGTTGAGATTTTAAGCGTGCCGGCGGCCAGCGGCCAGGGAAGGGTTCGGATTTTCGATGGCCAAGGAAAATTAAAGAAACAAATTTCCGTGGCGGCGAGAAATTGGCGCGGCGGGCTCAGTATTGCCGCCGGTGATATCGATGGTAAGGATACGACGGAAATTATTATTGGTTCGGGAGCTAATCAAGAACCGCAAGTCAGGATTTATAATGTTAATGGAAAAATGATTGGCGCTTGGTTGGCTTACGAAAAAAAATTTCGGGGCGGAGTTAAAGTGGCCGTCGCTAATGTCAACGGCCGCGCGGAGTATAATCGCGCGGAAATTATCGTTGCCCCGGGCAAGGGCCGCGAACCGCTAATTAAGGTTTTTGATAATTATGCCCAGCTAAAAGCGCAGTTCTTGGCTTATAATAAAAATTGGCAGGCGGGCTTCAGTTTGGCACTGGGTGATTTAAATAATGATGGTTTGGCGGAGATCGCTTTGGGCGCTAATCCCGGCGCCGCCCCGCATGTTCGAGTTTTCAATTGGCGCGGGACTCTTTTAGAATCCTTTTACGCCTGGGAGGAAAGCTTTAACGGTGGAGTAAATCTTGGTATAATAAAAGTAGCTAATTAAAGCCGTTTTAAAAACGGTTTGAATCATATGTCTAAACAAGTTATTTTTGATAAGAAAAACGTGCTCGTCGCGGGCGGCGCCGGTTTTATCGGTTCGCATTTATGCGATGAACTGATAAAAACTAGCAAAGTAATCTGCGTTGATAATTTTATTTCCGGCAATGAACGGAATATCGACCATTTATTAGCTAATCCTGATTTTATTTTTATTAATCATGATCTCTCCAAACCACTAGATTTAGAAAGTCGGGAAGATTTAAAAAAGTTTAAATTAGAGTTCCAAGGTCTGCAGGAAATTTATAATCTGGCTTGCCCGATGTCGCCGAAAAGATTTTTAAATAATCGTTTGGCAACTTTAATGGCTAATTCAGTGGTTGTTAAGAATTTATTAGATTTGGCTGTTAAGTATCAATCCCGGTTTTTACAATTTTCTTCTTCGGTCGTCTATGGTCCGCGCCGGCAAGATAATCCAGAATTAAAAATCACTGAAGATACTTTAGGAGCCGTTGATCAACTGTCAGAACGCAGCTCTTATGATGAAGGCAAGCGCTTCGCCGAAACGCTAGTCAGTAATTATCGCGCCCTTTATAATCTAGATACTAAGATTATTCGCTTATTCAGAATTTATGGTCCGCGCATGGAGTTGAACGATGATCAGATGATTCCTGATTTTATTACTAGCGCGCTCGAAAATCGAGAGATAGTTGTGCCGGGCGAAGAAAGTTTCTCCTCTTCTTTCTGCTACATTGAAGACGCCCTCGACGCGGTTGAAAAAATCATGGCGACTGATTTAGCCGGGCCGTTTAATATCGGTTCCGACGTCGATATTAGTCTAAGTGATTTAGTTAAAATTATTATTAAAGAAACCGGCTCGCAAGCCACCGTGACGCATACTAATAGCCCGCTATTTGTCAGTGAGTTAGTCTTACCGGATATTCGAGCGGCGAAAAATAATTTAAATTGGATGCCGGTCGTGACGCTTGAGAACGGGATTAAAAAAACCATTTTTGATATTCAAGCCAATCGCCGTTTGCAAGGCTTTGGATCATAAGCTCAGCAAAATCTCAGATTAGTATTAGAATTAATAGTTAAAATTAAAAGGACCAACTTAGGTTGGTCTTTTTAAGGTATACAGATTTTTTTAGAAATTATTTAGTTCTGGGCGCTAATCGATTTTAATATTTCAGTCAATTCAGTGACCTTTGGTTCAAATAGTTTATCATTAGGCCCAATTATTTCCGGGATACCGCCAAGATTAGAAGCGATGACCGGTAAAGCCACAGCTTGCGCGCCATAGATAACGGTCGGCGAATTCTCGTAACATAAAGAGGGAACAACTAGAAAATCACTGGCTAGCATTATTTTTTTTGTTTCTTCGTAAGTTAAAGGCCCTAAAAATTCGATTCGTCGATCACTGGCGGCGGTTTTTTTAGCCGCTTCAATTTTTTGTCCGCCATCGCGAATCGCCAAGCTTAAGCGGAGATTAGGGTTAGGTACTTTTTTAAAAGTGTCAATCAGCAGAAAAACTCCTTTGGCGGTTTCGATCTGGCCGACAAATAAAAGTTTTTTCAAATTATCGTTTCGGGGTGACCGTTTTATTGGCGCTGGCGGCCAGACAAACGGCCGCACTTCTTTTTGGGAATTCGGGAAAAAACCTCGTTGCTCGTGTAAATTTAAAAGCCAGCGTGACGGAGAGATTACTTTGGCCGGCGAAGCGAGTAAGCCGCGCAAAAGATACTGATAGATTTTAGCCGCTAGATGGTTGATTTTCTTTTCTTGGCCATAAACCATTAAGCCGGACGGATGAAGTAATTGAATATCGTGCAAGAAATGTTCTTCTTTAATTTTTAGGCGGCGGATCGCCCGAGCGCTTAAAAAACCTAAGCCCATTAAATTGTGGGTAATTACTAAATCAGGTTTTTCGGCTTGCAAGATTTTTTTAATTTGCCAATATTTTTTAAAGGAAAAAATATTAGCTAAGTGCCAGCCGACTCGTAATATTTTTGGCAACTTAGCTAAGTTATAAAAGCCAGAATTTAGATAATAAATCTTTAAATCAGTTGGCGTTGGCGTCGCCGTCCGCCGCGGTTTGGTCGTAATTAAAAAAACTTCTTGGCCGGATTTTTTAAAATCTTCACTCATCATTTTGACGATGGTTTCCGCCCCGCCGTGACTGAAAGGGAAGTAGAGATTGTTTAATAAAGCGATCTTCATAGTTTAAGGGAACAAGCTTTAAGTAATTAGGATTTAATGGAATAAGGCTAATAGTTTTGCGGCCATTTTTTTCCGATCGTATTTTTCTTCGGCTAAGCGTCGCGCGGCTAAGGCCATGACGCGGCGCATTTCTTCATTATTAAAAATAAATTCTAATTTCTTCTTGAGATCTTCGGGGTTATTCGGCTCGATTAATAAGCCTTGTTTATGGTCTTCAAAGACCTGGCGAACGCCCGGTAAGTTAGAAGCGATCACTGGCAGACCGCAGGCCAGAGCCTCAATCAGAACTAAACCGAAAGCTTCATTACTGTTAATTGATGGCAAGATGAATAAATCTGCTTCTTGAAAGGCACGAATTAATTCCTGATTAGTAAGTTTACCAGTAAATTCCACTTGTTTGTTTAGTTTTAAGCGTTGGCTCAGTTCTTCATAATCTATTTTAAGGTCACCTTCCCCCACGATTTTTAAGTGCCAATGACGGGGCTCTAAAATAACCAAAGCGTTAAGCAAAACATCAATCCCTTTAAAATAATGAGCCTTATCCAGAGCGCCGACAAATAATAAATTTAAACGATTTTTTTTGATAAATCGGTCATTAATATAGTGGACAATCTCCTTGGCTCTTTCGAGAATTTTATTATTAAGTGGTCGGTTGATTAATTTCGGTTGAAATTTATCTAAATCAACCGCGAAGGGGATTTCTTGAAATTTATTCCGATGCGTCTCGTAATAATTTTTGATTTGGCTGGTTTGAATATAATCTAAACTGGCGCTCACGATTATTTTGGCCTGTTTTAAAAGCTGTAGTCTGATTAAATGGCTCGGCCAGCTTAAAATCGTCGTCAAGAAACGGGTATTTTTGACATCCATGTGGTAATGGATAATCAGTTGAGGGCGTTTAAAAAATAATTTGAATAGCCAAACAACTTCGACAGCGCCAAAAAAGGGATAGTGTAGATAGATATAATCAAATGATTTAAGCCGCCAGAGCAGTTGTGGTAAAAAAGCGCCGTGGCCATATCGCAGCCACGGTTTTAAAGTTTGCGGCGTAAAATTAATTATTTCATATTGGCTGCTGAGAATTTCGTTGATTTGCTGGGCACTGTTGCCGATGCCGCCAGCGTAGGGAGGATAGGCGCAGACGACGGAAGCGATTTTCATAGATTATTTTTTGAGAGCAATATGTTGATTTAATTCCGAGATATTCTTTTCCATCTTCGCGATTACTAAGCGTAATCGGAAAACTTGATAAATTAGAGCCAGAACGACCAGATAAACTAAAATATTAATAGCCGCGCCGCTAAAGCCGAGCGCTTTGATGAGGCTGTCGATTTGTTTGATGAAAATGATCGCCGCCGCGGCGATTATCCAAAAAGCCAGCCATAAAAAGAATTCATTGCCAGTAATTTCATTTTTTTCTTTTTGTTTGAAAAGGCGGAATAAGAAGAAAATAATGACGATTAACGCGAGTAATTGTTGCAACATATTATTGGATTAATTTTTGAATGATTAACTCTTTAATTATTTTTAAGCCGCCAGAAAATTTTTGGCCATAATTATGGTAGGTTACTGTAATCGGCACCTCGACAACGTGAAATTTATTTTTGAATAATTGATAAAGAATTTCACTGCAATGCGCCATGCCGTCATTTTCAATTTTTATTTTTTCAAGCGTCGCCCGGCTCAGAGCCCGGAAGCCGCTTTGCGGATCAGTCAGTCGAATCTTAAGCAAGAAACGATTAATCAACCGGGCTAAAGGATGAATGATTCTTTTTTTAGTCCAGGGCAGTTTAGATTTTTTAGTTAAGAAACGTGAACCCAGAACTGCGTCTGCTTGCCCGTCTGAAAGAGGCTTAATTAAATCAGGAATTTCTTTAGCCTGAAATTGGTCGTCGGCGTCAAAATGAATAATTATTTCCGCTCCCCGTCCTAAAGCGGCTTCGCTGCCAGTGCGCAGCGCCGCTCCTTGGCCGCGATTAATAACATGCCGAAGGACAAGCACGCCGGTTTGTTCGGCTAAATTGGCCGTGTTATCAGTTGAACAGTCGTCCACCACGATTATTTCCGAAACAAACGGTTTAACGTCGTTGATAACTTTAACAATATTTTTCGCTTCATTAAAAGCCGGAATAACGCAGATTATTTTCATAAATGTTTTTCCTGATCAAGAAATCCGTCTTTAATCTTTTTAGACAAATCTTGGGCGAGCGGACGGAAGCCAGTCGCCTGAGCGAGCGTTAAGAATTTTTTCCAAAAATTCTTTTGTTGGAATTCTTTTTCGCCGGCCAATAAAATCTCTTTCAAGCTGGGGTTTAAATCCAAAATTTCAAAAACACCGATAGTTTGTCGCCCGATTTTTTTTCGGAGCGTCTTTTTTCGTTTCATTTCAAAGACTCGTTGATTGACTATTAACTTTAAACTGTCGATTTTTGATTTCCAGGGCAGATCTATAGTTAAGCTACGATAAAGAGCCTCAAAAGAGCTGTCGGCTTTTAAAGCGCCTAAAACTAGTCGGCCGCTCCCCGCCGCTCGCAAAGCGTTCCTAAGATTCTCGGGGGCGTCTAAGTCATCGACAATCAATAAATCAGAATCATGGCGCAAAACGCTCGACCAATTGGCCGGTGTGGGCTCTAAATAATTAATCCCCGGAATTCGGCTACTGGGATTTTTTTCTAAAATATAAGTATTAAGATTTTCTTTGTTTATTTCTTGGGCTAAAGCTAATAGCGTGGCGCTTTTGCCAGCATCAACCGGGGAACTAACTAAAATTAGTCCGGAGCGTTTTTTCAGGGACGTTTTTAAAGCCCTGAGGTCATTAAGCTGCAAGCCCAGTTGCTTCAGCCGCCAATTTTTAGAAGATTTGTTGATTATTTTTATAATAATTTTTTCTTGGTTTTGATCCGGCAGAATACTTAGGTAAAAATTAAAATTCTGATTCTTCGCTGATATTTTACAGGGCTTCTGGACAGTTAGTTCGCCCGGGCTAATCATTAATAGCTGGCGCAAGGCCTTAACTAGATTTTCTTCTATTTTTTTGGGCAAATCAAAAAAACGCTCGCTGCCGTCCGGAAAGCGGTAGGCGATAGCCAAAGAGTCCTTAGCGTCGGTGATTACTAAGTCGCTCGCCCCTTCTTTTAGAGCATAGTTAAAAAGATTTTTGATTATTTTTTTACTCATAATCGTTAGCTGATATTAGCGTTCGCTAGTCTAAGTATAGCATTGTTTTGTATTATTTTAAAATGTGATAAAATGGGAGCGAGTTAAACTATTTTTATTTTTTATGTCTTATTCTAGCTTTTACGCCAGATTTTATAATATTCGTCAAAAAATCTCTTTAGCTTTGGGGGCAATTTGGCATTTTCGTCCTAACCGCGCTTATTTAATAATTATTTTATTTTGGCAGATTATCATTTGGCTTCAAGCTATTTTTATTTATCGTAATTTAAGCGGTCATATTCTAGTATTACACTATAATGTCGATTTTGGAGTAGATTTAGTAGTCAGCCCGGGTCAAATTTTCTATTATCCGCTTTTAGGTCTACTAATTAGTCTGCTTAACTTGATTATTTTAGCCAACTTGAATCAAGGAAAGAATAAACAAGCTTTTGCTCATTTATTGTTAGCCGCCGCCGCGCTTTTTGAATTATTTTTAAGTTTGGCTCTGATGTCAGTCTATTTAATAAATTTTCGTTAATTTAGTTCGGATATGCTTGAATTCTATATTGTTAAAATTCTTTTCTTTTCCACGCTAGCTTTTATCTTCGCGATTTTAGTCGCCCCGCTTCTAACTCATTACCTGTATAAGTACAAATTAGGAAAAAAAATTAGAAATAATGGGCTGACCCCGGTTTTTACTGAATTACATGCCCACAAAGAAGGCACGCCCACTATGGGTGGTGTTTTAATTTGGGGAACCCTATTGATTTTTATCATTATTTTTTCGCTTTTAGCTAATTTCTGGCCGAATGATATTTTAAAACATTTAAATTTTCTATCGCGCTCGGAAACTTTACTTCCTTTGGGCGCTCTGATTATTACGGCCTTGATTGGTTTATTTGATGATTGGCTGGATGTTCGGAAAAAAGGAGTTTTAGGCGGTGGCGGCTTAAAGCTCCGTCATCGCTTGCTTATTTATACCTTAATCGCGACTGCGGGTGCGCTGTGGTTCTATTTTAAGTTAGACTGGACGGTTTTCCATATTCCATTTTTTGGTAATTTTGAAATCGGCGCATGGTATATTCCAATTTTTATCTTCATGATTGTCGCGACCGCTTTTTCAGTCAATGAAACCGATGGCTTGGACGGTTTGGCCGGCGGCTCGCTCTTAATGGCTTTCTCCGCCTATGGCATAATTGCTTTTTCTCTGGGTCGTTACGAACTGGCGACTTTTTGCGGCGTGATCATCGGCGCTTTATTAGCTTTTTTGTGGTTTAATATTCCACCCGCCCGGTTTTATATGGGCGATACGGGCGCGATGAGTCTGGGAGTTACTTTAGGAATTATTGCCATGTTAACCAATAGCGCACTTTTGTTGATTTTTATCGGTTTGATTTTTTTATTTGAATCTTTGTCAGTTATTATTCAAACTATTTCTAAAAGAACTCGCGGCCGGAAGATTTTTAAATCAACTCCAGTCCATCATCATTTTCAGGCGCTCGGTTGGCCGGAAGCGAAAGTGGTGATGCGTTTTTGGGTTATTTCGGCGATTGGCGTGGTCATCGGTTTGATGATATTTTTACTAGATAAGAAATTTTAATTATGTTTTTCCGCCAACTCGGCCAAAAACTATGGGCGCCGCGTTTTGGCGAACATGAGCCGGACAGAAGTTTGATCACGGCGATGTTCGTTTTAATTATTTTTGGGATGATCATGCTGTTTAGCGCTTCGTCGGTTATTTCTTATGCCCGGTTTGGTAATACTTTCCATTATTTTATTCGGCAATTTTTGAGTTTAATTATTGCCTTAGTCGCTTTTTGGGCAGCGTCACGGATTGATTACCGTCTGTGGAAAAAATTTGCGATTTTCTTTTTATTTTTTTCCATTATTTTATTAATTCTCGTCTTTATCCCGGGTTTAAGAGCGGAATATGGTACAGCCCGCAGTTGGATTAATGTTTTCGGTTATTCGTTCCAACCGGCCGAGTTAGTTAAATTATCATTCTTGATTTATTTGGCGACTTGGTTAGAAGCGAAAAAAGATTCCCTGGGAAATTTGGCCAGCGGGATCGTTCCTTTTTTAATAATTTTAGGAATTATTAGTTTGTTGATGATTGCTCAACCAGATTTAGGGACCTTATTTATTATTGCTTTTACGGCGATGGTTGTTTTTTTCGCCGGGGGCGGAAAAATTTCCCATATTATTTTAGCGGTGGTTTTGGCGGCTTTAGTTTTGGGAATTATGCTTCTTTTAAAATCAAATTATCAGTCTGATCGAATTAGATGTTTAAAAGATCCCAGTTATAGTGCGCAAAATAAATGTTATCAGATTAATCAATCTTTAATCGCGGTTGGTTCGGGCGGTTGGTTGGGCCGGGGAATCGGTCAGAGCCGTCAGAAGTTTATGTATTTGCCAGAAGTTTGGGGCGATTCAATTTTTCCGGTGATTGCCGAAGAAATTGGTTTCATTTTTAGCGCTCTGTTAATTCTCTTGTTTCTATTTTTATTTTATCGCGGTTTATTAATTGCCCGGGGAGCGCCGGATATTTACGGGAGTATGCTGGCCACCGGCATCGTTGTTTGGTTGGCCGTTCAAACTTTTTTGAATATTGGGGGGATGATAAATTTAATTCCCATGACTGGCGTTCCTTTGCCGTTTATTTCCTCCGGCGGTTCAGCGATCCTCTCAACTTTAATCGCGATGGGTATTTTGGTGAATATCAGCAAGCAAACAAAAATTAATCGTCATTCTTAATCTTTAGATTATGAAGAGAGAAGAAAAAACAATTATGTTTTCCGGTGGCGGTACTGGCGGTTCAGTGACGCCGCTGTTAGCCGTGGCCAGTGAATTGTTAAAAGATGAAGTCGACTTGAATTTCGTTTTTGTCGGCACTAAGAAAGGCCCCGAAAAGGAATTAGTGGCCAATTTTTCGGCGCCAAAAAAAATTGATTTTTTGACTTTAACGAGCGGTAAATTACGACGTTATTTTTCTTGGTCTAATTTTTTTGACATTTTTAAAATTTTTGCCGCCTTTTTCCAGGCTTTAATTATTATCAAGCGGATTAAACCGGATTTAGTCGTCAGCGCCGGCAGTTTTGTAAGCGTCCCTTTAATTTTCGCCGCCGCTTTAAGAAGAATCCCAATTTTGATCCATCAGCAAGATGTTCGGCCAGGTCTAGCTAATAAATTAATGGCGCCTTTAGCGCGAGTAGTGACCGTCACTTTTGAAAAATCCTTGATTGATTATGGACCTAAAGCAGTTTTAGTTGGTAATCCGGTAAAATTACCGGAAGAATTAGGTGATGCGGCCGCTCTTAAAGTTAAATATAACTTGGCGCCAGATTTACCTTTAGTTTTGGCGGTCGGTGGCGGGACTGGCTCAAGCGCTTTAAACGAATTAATTCTCCAGTCGATTGAAGAGTTAAGTAATTTTTGTAATTTAATTCATTTAAGCGGTTTCGGAAAGGCGTTCTCAATAAAAACCAAGTTTAAGAATTATTACTGTTTAGAGTTTGTTTCTAACGAAGAATTAATGAAACTCATGCAGGCCGCGGAAATAGTCATTTCGCGGGCCGGCTTAGGAACCCTAAGTGATTTAGCCGCCTTAAAAAAACCAGCCATTATTATCCCGCTGCCGGCTTCGCACCAGGAGGAAAATGCGGCTCTCTTTAAAAATGCTGGGGCCGCCTTGGTTTTAGAGCAAAGATTATTAACTAGCGATAAGCTCAGAGAAGTTTTATCTAATTTATTGTCGGATCAAGAATTAAAAGCTAGTTTGAGCCGCAATATTGGCCGGATAATGAAACCCGGTGCGGCCGAAAATATCGCCGGAATTATTTGGGAAATGCTTAAGACTAAAAAATAGCATGACTAGCGAACGAAAAAAATATTATTTTATTGGCATTAAAGGCGTGGGCATGACAATGCTGGCGCAATTTTTAGCGGCCCGCGGCAATCAAGTCAGCGGTTCGGATATTAAAGATGTTTTTTTAACCGATCAAGTCTTAAAAAAAGAAAAAATTAAAGTCTTCAGCCCCTTTAGTCCTAAGAATATTCCCGCTGGCCTTGATTTTATAATTCATTCCTCAGCCTTTAATTCCGCTAACAATTTAGAAATGGCTTTTATTAAAAATAATCCCCAACGCTTCAAAAAAATAAAAATTTTAAGTTATGCCGCCGCTCTGGGTGCCGTTTTTAACCAGTATGACGGTTTAGCTGTTTGCGGCAGTCACGGCAAAACTACCACGGTCGCTTGGCTGGGTTATGTTTTGTGGCGGGGTGGGCTCAAGCCTAACGTCTTAGTTGGTTCGCGGGTGCCGCAATTTCAGGGCAGCGCTTTAGTCGGCGGGAAAAAATATTTTGTAGCCGAAGTCGACGAATATCAAAACAAATTACAATATTTTCAACCGCATGGCGTCGTTTTAAATAATATTGAGTTTGACCATCCGGATTTTTTCAAAGATCAAGCGGCCTATACTAAAGTTTTCGCCGACTTTTTAAAAAAGATTCCCGGGAACGGATTTTTGGTAATTAATAATCACGATCCGGAAATAAAAAAAATAAAAAAATATTGTCGCGGAAAAATTATCAGTTATGACTTCAAGGGTTCGAGTAAAGCCGCTTATTTAGCCGCGGATTTAAAGTTAAAAAATAACCAGCAAATTTTTAAAGTCTTTAAAAATAATAAATCATTGGGCGAATTTAAGATCAGACTGAGCGGCGAGCATAATGTTTTAAATGCTTTAGCCGTCATCGCGACCGCCCAAGAGCTCGGTTTGAAATTAAGCGTCATTAAAAGGCATCTGACTGGCTTTAAAGGAACGGAACGCCGCGCCCAAATTTTAGGAAAATATCACGGCGCTTTAATTATTGATGATTACGCCCATCATCCCACGGAAATTAAAGCCACTTTACAAGGCTTAAAAAAACAATATCCTAACAAAAAAATTATCACTGTTTTTCACCCCCACACTTATACGCGTACCAAAGCGTTGTTTAAGGATTTTGTTGGTAGTTTTGCGGCCAGCAGGGAATTAATAGTTTTGGATATTTACGGCTCGGCGCGAGAAAAACAAGGCGGAGTATCAAGTCAGGCCTTGGTTAAGGCGCTTAAGCAACATAATCAAACTTATCAAATTACTCAAGATCTGAGAAATATCAAAACTATTTCTCAGGCCAGTCATTATCTAAAAAAGAAATTACAGCCCGGTGACCTACTGCTACTTATGGGCGCCGGTGATGTTTTTCGCGTGGGACAAGATCTCTTAATGTAATATTTGCTAATCTTTTCCGTATTCTATAATATAAAGGGAGAACCATTCCCGTTTGTTTTTATTTTTAATATGAGCGAAATTTTAACTAATAAACCAGAAAAAGAGACTATTCCTTGGAAACGTTTTTGGGTTGAGCTCTGGAAGTTGCTAAAACCCTTCAGACGTTTATTCTTGACCATTTTCGTTATTATCATTTTAACGGCTGGTTTAGAATTGGTTAATCCCTATATCTTAAAATTATTGATTGACGGTTTAAGCGGTTTTAAGACCGAAGATTTATGGTATTTAATTCAATTAATAATTTTTTATATTATTGTTTCCGAAGGACGCGCTTTAGTTGATTATTTTAGCGATCGGCGGATTTTAAACGTAATTGTTAAAGTCGAATATTATTTAGGAGTTAGGGCTCAGGAAAAATTAGTTTCTTTAAGTCTTGGTTATCACGAAAAAGAGAATACCGGCAGTAAAATCGTTAAGATTGAACGGGGAATTGATAAAATTTCTGAATTTTTAAACAATATTTTTTGGGAAGTTGCTCCGACTTTTATTCAATTGATTTTTACCTTAATTGCGCTCTTTTGGGCGGACTGGCGTTTGGGCATTTCTTTCTTATTTTTTGCGCCGCTTTATATTATTGTTACTTATTTGGCTAATCGCCGCATGTATCCCATCAGAAAGCAGATTTATCGCGATTATGAGACCGCCTCCGGCAAGATGGGCCAAGCGATTATTAATATTAACGCCGTTCAATCATTTGTTCAGGAAAAAAGAGAATTAAATGAATTTGAAAAAATTAAAGCCCATGTTCGCGATAATGAAAATAAACAATGGGGTTGGATGATGAAGGTTGGCCTTGGCCGTAATTTTATTGTTGATCTAGGTCGCGCCGCCGTTTTGTTTTTAGGCGTTTATCTGGTTTATCAAAATTTAATTAGTGTCGGTACCTTAATTTTCGCTTTTACTTTAAGCGAAAAAGCTTACTCGTCCTTATTCCGTTTATCGCGTTTTTACGATCGGATGGAAGAAGGCCGGGAAGGAGTCAGCCGTTTAATAGTTTTATTTAATGCGCCCTCTGAGATTATTAATAAAGAAAATGGTTTTCAGCCAAAAACTATTCAAGGGGAAATTGAATTTAAGGGTGTTGATTTCTATTATGCTGACAATCAAGAACCTTCCCTTAAAAATCTTAATTTTAAAATCAATTCCGGCTGTGTCACCGCGATTGTCGGCCCTTCGGGCGGCGGAAAAACGACTGTTGCGCGCCTGATTTATCGTCACTACGATCCGCAGACCGGCACGGTTTTTCTCGATGACCGCGATTTGCGCGATTACGACTTATTCTCTTTTAGAAAATTCTTAGCGATCGTTCCGCAAGAAGTAGAAATTTTTGATTTGAGCGTGCAGGAAAATATCGCTTATGCTCAACCGGAGGCCAGTTTCGCAGAGATTCAAGCAGCCGCTAAAATTGCTAACGCCGAAGAATTTATTGATAAGCTTGATAAAGGTTATGACACCATGGTCGGCGAGCGAGGCATTAGATTATCGGGCGGACAAAGACAAAGGGTCGGAATCGCCCGGGCGATTTTAGCTAATCCACGCGTCTTAATTTTTGATGAAGCGACTTCCAGCTTAGATAGCCAGAGCGAAGTCTTAATCCAAAATGCTTTAGAGAAAATTAGTCGTGATCGGACTATGATTATTATCGCCCATCGTTTAAGCACGATTAAGAAGGCGGATAAGATTATTGTCTTGGAAAACGGCCAAGTAGCTGAAGAGGGAAGCCATACCGAACTTGCTAAAGTTAATGGTGGTCTTTACGCAAAATTATTAAAATTACAGGAGATGGGCGAGCTGGATTAAGTCTAATTAGGTGTTAATTTTTTGAAGATTTGAGTAGATATAAGTAAATAAAAGATAATTGTGTAAAATAAAAGGTAATTAGACTAAAGTTAGCCTAATTATTTTTTTTAGGCTTTACATATTGACATATTTTAATATTAATGATATAATATTGACAATTAACCAAGTATGTATTATTAAAAATTTCTAGAGATGAAAGCAAAAGTCAGTTTTATGGCGGCCATTGTGATGGCCATCAGTATTATATTCTCTACTTCTTGCAAGAAGGTAGAGAACGATCCCTTCAAAAAAGTGCAGATGGAACATCTGAGGCTTAACTCCCCAGTCGGGCCATTCTCAATGATTGAGTTTGGTGATTCCGCTTCTTGTGAGAAAGAATTTTCAATCATTTTTAATGAAAAGGAAATTCTTTCCAGTAAGTTTTTCCAAAGCAACGATGGAGTAAAAGACCACGACATCCGTTGTGGTTTCATCAGAACCGACGGTCAGGGCTTAAATATTTGGGCTCTGAATGTTGTCTCCCGTCCGCTTTTCTGCCATTATTTTCTCTTAGTTCGCGCCGATGGAAAAATTCTGCAAGAAGAGATCCCGCACACCGCTGATTGGGCCGGCGGTCAAATGTATCCCACACTTGAAGTCCAGTGGGATCAAAACTGGACCCTGAAACTTGAATGCAATTTAGGAGACTACGAGAAGTACGTCTCCATTGACTTCAAGTAAGCCGTCCTGCATCCCTTTCCCTTGTTCATTTAGAAAATCCTTAGATTCAGAGAGAATTACTTCTCAACGGTCTAAGGATTTTTTATTTTACTAATCCCTTTCTTTCTATTATAATTAAATCATGCTGAAAATCGAGAAAAATGTTAATTTAACTCCTTATACGACCCTTAAAATCGGCGCCCCCGCCGAATTTTTTGCGGTTCTAAAAAATAAGGAAGATTTGTTAGAAGCCATCGCTTGGTCAAAGACAAAAAAGAAACCTGTCTGGATTTTGGGCGGTGGTTCCAATATTTTAATTTCTAAGAAAATAAAGGGTTTAGTCTTGAAGAATGAAATAAAAGGGATGGAAATAATGGAACGTCATGACGATTACGTTTTAGCTGAAGCCAAGTCCGGCGAAGCTTGGACGAAATTTGTTAATTTTACGATTAATCACGGTCTCTACGGTTTAGAAAATTTATTTTTAATTTACGGGACAGTCGGCGCCGCGCCGGTCCAGAATATTGGCGCTTACGGCGTGGAATTGAAAGATGTTTTTTATCATCTCAAAGCGGTTGATTTAAAAACTGGTCACGAAAAAATTTTTTCTTTAAAAGATTGTCGGTTTGCTTATCGGGACAGTATTTTTAAAAATCGTTTAAAAGGGAAATATTTTATTTATTCCGTGACCGTCCGGCTGAAGAAAGAAGCCGATTTTAAATTAGCTTATGGTTCAATTCGCCAGGAATTAGAAAAAAAAGGAATCACCAGACCATACTTGAGCGATGTTATTCACGTCGTGCAAGAAATTAGGAATAGTAAATTGCCCAATCCTGGAATTTTACCGAACGCCGGCTCTTTCTTCAAAAACGCCGAAGTAGATCTAGTGAAATTTAAAAAATTAGCTAAAAAGTATCCAGAGATGCCTAATTTTTCCGCCGGTCAGAAAATTAAGATTCCGGCCGCTTGGTTGATTGAACAGGCGGGTTTTAAAGGCAAAAAAATCGGGCCGGTAAGTATGTACGAGAAGCAAGCTTTGATTTTAGTCAACCATGGCGGTGCTGAAGCTAAACAGGTTTTAGAATTAGTTAAAAAGGTTAAGGCCGCGGTCAAGAAAAAATTTGGACTTGATTTAAAGGAAGAAGTTAATATAATATAGGCAAGGTAAACTTCAATTAAGAAAAATATGACTTCGCAAGAATTGCGTCAAAAATATTTAGATTTTTTTAAGGCTAAAAATCACGCCGTGATTTCGAGCGCTTCTTTGATTCCGGAAAATGATCCCTCGGTCTTATTTACGACGGCTGGCATGCATCCGCTCGTGCCTTATCTTTTGGGTCAAGCTCATCCGGCTGGCCAACGTTTAGTCAGCGCGCAGAAATGCATCCGCACTGGCGATATTGATGAAGTCGGCGATCCGAATCACCATACTTTTTTTGAAATGATGGGTAATTGGTCTTTGGGCGATTATTTTAAAAAAGAATCCATCAATTATAGTTGGGAATTTTTAACGGACGCCAACTGGTTGGGGTTGGATAAAAATCGTCTTGCCGTTTCCGTTTTCCAAGGCGATGACGATGCTCCTTTTGATGAGGAAGCTTATAACATCTGGCAAGAAATATTTTCCGCTAACCAGCTGCCTTTAACGAGAATTGCAAAATTGCCAAAAAAAAATAATTGGTGGGGTCCGGCCGGTACAACTGGTCCTTGCGGTCCGGATACTGAGATTTTTTATTGGGCCGGCGAGGCTTCAGAAACACCGCTGAGTTTTAATGATGATCACGATCTTTGGTTTGAAATCTGGAACAATGTTTTTATGCAGTATAATAAAGATAAGGAAGGGAATTTTCAAACTTTAACACAAAAGAACGTGGACACGGGTTTAGGTTTAGAAAGAGTTTTGGCCGTGATTAATGGCTTTAAAGATAATTATCAGACTGATTTATTTATTAATATCATTAAGAAGTTAGAAGAATTAAGCGGCCAGGAATATGGCGCTGATCAAGAAGTTACCCGTGCTTTACGCATTATTGCCGATCATCTGAAAGCAGCGACTTTAATTATCGGTGATAATCATGGGATTACTCCTTCCAATACCGACCAAGGCTATGTTGTCCGCCGTTTAATTCGTCGCGCCCTTCGTTACGGAAGACAGATTGGTATTACTAAAAGTTTGTGGATAAAAGAAATCGCCCGTATCGTCATTAGTGATTATCAGAAAGTTTATCCCGAATTAGAAAAAAATAAATTGTTTATTATTGATAATTTAGATAAAGAAGAAGAGAAATTCGGAAAAACTCTTGAGAAGGGTTTGCAGGAATTTAAAAAATTAGAAAATCAGGATATTAATGGTTCCGAGGCCTTCTATCTTTATCAAAGTTACGGTTTTCCTTTGGAGATGACTGAAGAATTAGCTCAGGAAAAAGGACATCAAGTCGACACGGTTAGTTTTGCAGCCGAACTTAAAAAACATCAAGATCTTTCCCGAACAGCGGCCGCTGGTAAATTTAAGGGCGGTTTGGCTGATGCTAGTGAAGAAACAACCAAATTACATACAGCTGCCCATCTCTTAATCGCCGCTCTTCGTAAAACTTTAGGCGGTCATGTTATCCAGAAGGGCAGTAATATCACTCCAGAGCGCTTACGCTTAGATTTTTCTCATCCCGAAAAAATGACGCCAGAACAGATTAAAACCGTAGAAGATTTAGTTAATGGCGCCATTGCTAGTGATTTTAAAGTCGTGTGTGAGGAATTATCCTTAGAAGAAGCCAAGAAGCGCGGCGCCATGGGTGTTTTTGATTCCAAATACGGCGAAAGGGTCAAGGTTTATACAGTCTGCCATCTGGGCGAAGGGAATAATAGTCAGATAGCGGGCGCTTTTTCCCAGGAAATTTGCGGCGGACCGCATGTCAGCGCCACCGGAATCCTTGGACATTTCAAGATCCTAAAAGAAGAAGCTTCCAGTGCCGGGGTTAGACGGATTAAAGCGGTTTTGGAATAAATTATGAATTCTGACTTAAAAAATATTTCTGAAGGAAGTAAAGTTGGTTTAGCTCTTGATATTGATGAAACCCTGTCTTGGACAATCGGATACTGGGTCGAAAAGATGCAGGAAAAATTTGGAAATCCGGAAAATTTGACTGTCAAAGAAATGGTGGAAAAATATCGCTATAGTAACAACATCCCTTATTGGCAGCATGCCGAAGCCTTGGATTGGGTCACTCATATGGTTTATTCTAATGAAATTCAGAAGGAATTGCCGTTAATCGAAGAAGCCGATTTTTATGTCCGTAAAATCAATGAAATAATGCCAATTACCGCCTATATTACCGCTCGGCCTGAGAAAGTATTAAATGGGACAAAAGAGTGGTTGGAAAAGCATGGCTTTCCCGAGGCGCCGATAATCTGCAAGCCGAGAACAGTTGAACATAGCGAAGAAAACAACAATAAATGGAAAGCGGACGTTTTAAAGCAATCATACCCCAATATTATCGGTATAATTGACGACAATGCTAAATTATTGGAGTTTTTGGGAAATGACTACCAAGGGACTGTTTTTCTCTATGATCATAGCCATAATCAAGGGTTTCCGAATACCATTGCTTGCCAGAATTGGCTATCCGTTTATAAAGAAGTAAAACGGCTTTATAAAGGTATTGTGAACTCTTGACAACTAGGTTACTTATCTCTATAATAATTTTATTAGAATATTATTAGAAAAAATTTAAATATTTTAAGTCTAGTAAGCTTTGATAAAGCAAACAAAGTCTTTATCAAATTTTTTTGTGTTAATGACAAACAATAACGAAAAGATGAATGACAATTCGGCCACCCTTAATGCTAAGGATTTTATTGAAATGCAAGGGGAGGTGCTAGAGCTTATGCCGGCGGCTAGTTTTAAGGTCGCTTTAGAAAATGGGCATGAGATTCTCGCACATTTGTCCGGAAAAATGCGGATGAATAAAATCCGTCTTTTACCAGGCGACAAAGTTAAATTGCAAATCAGTCCCTATGATTTAACTAAGGGTCGAATAATCTATCGTCTCTAAATATTTTCCATATGAAAGTAAGAGCGAGTGCTAAAAAGATCTGTAAAGATTGCAAAGTTGTGCGACGCAAAGGTCGGGTCCACGTGATTTGCAAGAACCCTAAACATAAACAAAGACAAGGGTAATTTTTATATTTATGGCAGTAAGAATCGCGGGAGTTAATATCCCCAACGACAAACGAGTTGAAATCGCTTTAACCTATATCCATGGTGTTGGCCGAACCCGGTCCAACAAGGTTTTAGTTGAGGCTAAAGTTAATAAAGATATTAGAGTTAAAGATTTAAAAGATGAAGAAATCAATCGTTTGCGAGAAATTGTTGAAAAAAAATATACGGTGGAAGGTGATTTGCGCCGGGAAGTAGCTAGTAATGTTAAACGCTTAAGAGAAATCGGTTGTTATCGTGGTTTGCGTCATAGTAAACATTTACCAGTTCGCGGTCAAAGAACTAAGACTAACAGCCGAACCGTTCGCGGCAATAAACGCGTGACGATGGGTAGCGGTAAGTCCAAGGCCGGTTTACAAAAGACCTAATCATCTATAATCAATATGTCTGAAGAAGCAAAAAAAGACGTCAAACAAGACGAATTAAAAATAAAAACAGAGGAAGGCAAAGAGCCAAAAGAAGAAAAAGATTCTGAGGGTTTTTCTTTTGATTCATCCGATGAAGAATTGCCAGAAGAAATTAAACAGAAATTAGAAAAAAATAAAGCGGCCCGCGCGAAGAAAAAACTGATTAAGAAGAAAAAGAAGAAAGTCGCGAAAACTGTCAAAGTTGGCCGAGCCTATATCCAAGCTACCTATAATAACACCATGATTACCTTGGCCGATACTAATGGCGATGTTATTTCTTGGGCCAGCGCTGGTTTAGCTGGTTTTAAGGGAGCAAAAAAAGCGACTCCTTATGCGGCTCAAATCATTACAAAAATTGCTACTCAAAAGGCCAAGGAAGAATATGGTTTGCAAGAAGTTAGTGTCTTTGTTTCCGGCGTTGGTACGGGTCGAGAAGCGGCCATCCGCGCTTTAAACGCTAATGGCTTAGAAGTAACCGCGATCAAAGACATCACTCCGGTACCGCATAACGGTTGCCGTCCTAAAAAACCACGCCGAGTTTAATTATAAAATAATATGGGAAGAAATATCGATAATAAATGTAAGCAGTGCCGGCGCGTCGGCGAAAAACTTTTCTTAAAAGGGGAACGTTGTTCAAGCGCGAAATGCGCGATGGTTAAACGTAATTACGCGCCCGGTTTTCACGGCCCTAAGGGTCGCAAACGTTTGAGCGATTACGGCTTACAACTGCAAGAAAAACAAAAAGCCAAAAAATATTACGGTTTGTTAGAAAAGCAATTACGCTTGACTTTCGAAAAAGCTTCGAAGAAACAGGGTGATGCCGGTAAAAACTTTTTGAGATTATTAGAAATGCGTTTAGATAATGTTATCTTCCGTTTAGGTTGGGCAACCTCGCGCGCCCAGGCTCGCCAATTAGTCAATCATGGTCATTTTACGGTCAACGGCAAAAAGGCCAGCATCCCGTCTTTCGCGGTGAAGGTCGGCCAAACGATTAAGATTAAAAAGAATAATCAAACAAATCGCTATTTTAAAAATTTAAGTGAAAAATTAAAGAAAGCCGAACGACCGAGTTGGTTAAATTTTGACGCCTCTGATTTGAGCTCTAAAGTTTTACATGAACCAAAAGATACTGATTTACCACAAAATTTTAATGTGCAAATGATTATTGAGTATTACTCAAAATAATAAAAACATATGCAAAACATTGCTAACCCTAAAAAAATTGATTTTAAAGCAGGTAGCAATCCCCATGAGGGAATTATCACTATTGAACCTTTATTTCCGGGTTATGGTATGACTCTGGGTAATTCTTTACGTCGTGTTTTATTGTCGTCATTGCCGGGTGCCGCAGTTATTGGCGCTAAGATTAAAGGCGCTAGCCATGAATTCATGGCTTTGCCGCATATTAAAGAAGACGTTTTAGAAATGATTTTAAATTTGAAACAATTACGTTTTAAAATTTTTACTGACGAAGAAGTCCGCTTAGATTTAAGAGTGAAGGGTAAAAAAATAGTGACCGCGGCTGATATTGCTAAAAATAGTCAGGTTGAAATTAAAAATCCTAGTTTAGTTCTTGCCCACATTACCGATGAAGCGGGCAGTTTGGATATGGAAATTATCGTTAAAGAAGGTCGTGGCTATCGCATGCCGGAAGGAACCAAAAAAGAAAATCGAGAAATTGGTTATATTGAAATTGATTCAATTTTTTCTCCGGTCACGATTGTGAGTACTAATGTCGAAAATACCCGCGTCGGTAAAATGACTAACTGGGATAAATTAATTTTAAATGTTAAGACGGATGGAACAATCACTCCCGAGCAAGCTTTTAATGAGGCGGTTAAAGTTTTAGTGGAACAATTTAGCGCTTTAATTTCTCGAGAGAGCGCGGAAGAATCTTCAGAAACAGAAATGGCTGTTGAAGAAGCTCAGGCAGAAATTACCGAAGAAAAATTTGAAGAAAAACCGGTTAAAAAAGAAAAAAAAGAGAAGAAAGAAAAGAAATCAAAAAAATAATAATTAGTAATTCGTAATTGACTGATATGCGTCACAGAAACAAAAACAAAATTTTAGATCGCCAGAAGGGACCGCGTGAATTAATGCTTCGTAATTTGGCTTCCAGTATTTTATTATACGAGAAAGTTAAAACGACTAAAGCGAAAGCCGCCGCCGTTCGACCTTTGGTCGAAAAGATGATTAGCTCAGCCAAGGGGGGTGACTTAGCGGCGCGACGTGGTTTAATCAAAGTTTTATTGCAAAAGAAGGCCGTTTCTAAGTCTTTAGAAGTTTTGGGCGTTCGCTATAAAAATCGTCCGGGAGGTTATACCCGCACAATTAAATTAGGCACTCGCCCCGGAGACGGAGCGGAGGTTGTGCAAATTGAATTAGTATAATTATATGAAAAATATTGTCAGAAAATTACATCAACTAGACGCGACCGATTCCACTGTTGGCCGACTAGCGACTAAAATTGCGACTTTACTGCGCGGTAAGAATAAACCAGAATATGAAGCTCATTTGGATTTGGGCGATATTGTGGAAGTTAAGAATATTTCTAAAATGAAATTTACCGGCAAGAAATTGGCCCAGAAACAATATCATCATTTTTCGGGATATCTCGGCGGCTTAAAAAGCAAGAAAATGTCGGAAATCTATTCGACTAATCCAGGCGATGTCCTCTATCGCGCCGTTCGAGAAATGTTACCGGATACCAAGCTCCGCAATAATATGTTAAAAAGATTAATTATTAAATAATATGGTTGATAAAAAGAAACAAGTTGCTCCTGAGAAAGAAGATCAGGAAATAATCGATATCCCCATGGAAGAAATCGAAGAAGAAAAAGATTGGGCGAAAAATGAAACAGCGGAGTTTATCGGTAAATATTTAAAATCGGTTGGGCGTCGTAAAAAAGCCGTCGCTCAAGTTCGTCTTTATGAAAACGGCAAAGGCGTGATTATGATTAATGGCCAACGGGCCAGTGAATATTTCCCGGGTGATGGCTTCAGTCTAATTGTTCAGCCTCTAAAAGCTACTGGTCATTTGCGTGATTTTAATTTTTCAGTGATTGTGTCTGGCGGCGGCAAGATGGGCCAAATTGATGCCGTTCGTTTAGGAATCGCCCGTGCGATTTTCGTTTTCGATCCCGCGACTAAAGAAGCCTTAAAAGTTAATAATTTTTTGACTCGCGATCCGCGTCAGGTAGAAAGAAAGAAACCGGGTTTACGAAAAGCGAGAAAAGCCCCGCAATGGAGCAAACGCTAATTTTTATAGATTTAGATATTTAAAAAGAGCCCTGTTTACTAGGGCTCTTTTTTGTTATAATAAAGATATTGAAAAGATATGGAAAATCTTCTGAAAAAAATTGAAGAATTGCGTGAACGTCTTTTTAAAGCCAAGACGCTTTTGAATATTGAGCGTAAAGAGGTTGAGGAGAGGGAATTAAAGTTACAAATGGCTGATTCTGATTTTTGGAATGATCGGGTCGCGGCTGTCAAAATTGGTCAAAAAGTCGAAGAGTTAGCTTCAGAAGTTAAAAGTTGGCAAGAGATCGAAAAAGAAATTAGAGAAGTTGAAGAAATGACCGCCCTGGCCGATCAGGAAGGTAGTGAAGAATTAACCGCGGAGTTAAATAAAAAATATGAGGAGCTAGAAAAGAAGTTTTTGCATTTAGAGTTTTTGTCACTCTTTTCCGAGAAATATGATCATGATAATGCTTTGTTAGCGATTCATGCCGGTACGGGCGGTATTGACGCCCAGGATTGGGCGCAGATGCTAGAAAGAATGTATTTACGGTTCTCTGAACGCCAAAACTGGAAAACTGAAATATTGGATCGCGGCTCTGGCAATGAAGCCGGAATTAAAAATGTGGTTTTGCGAATTATCGGCCCCTGGGCTTATGGTTATTTAAAAAGCGAAAATGGGGTTCATCGTTTGCTGCGTAATTCGCCTTTTGATGCCGACGGTTTGCGGCATACTTCCTTTGCTTTAGTTGAAATTATTCCGGAAATTAAAGATAATGAGACGATCGTGATTAAGGATGAGGAACTGCGAATCGATGTTTTTCGTTCTTCTGGACCAGGTGGACAAAGTGTCAACACAACCGACTCAGCGGTCAGAATCGTTCATTTGCCGACCGGGATTACGGTTTCCTGTCAGAGTGAACGCTCACAGCATCAAAATAAAGAGAATGCCTTAAAGATTTTGCGGACTAAATTATATCAATTAGCTTTAGCTGACAAAGAAGCTGAAGAACGAAAATTAAAGGGTGAAGTTCAAAAAGCCGAATGGGGACGACAGATTAGATCCTATTTTTTCTATGGCAATCGTCTCGTTAAGGACCATCGGACCAACTATGAAACTTCTAATATTGATAATGTTTTGGCGGGTGATTTAGAACCGTTCATGGAAGCCTATTTAAGATGGTTGAAAAAAAATTAAACTTTATCTATTCTTTATCCAGCTTTTGTTAAAATACTGTTAGTTCATAAACTAGCAGTATTTTTATGTCTAAAATTTGGTGCTCTAAGGCAAAAATATTTTTAACGTTTAATTTGGCGTTCGTGGTTCTTATTTTTATCATCGGTTTTAAATCTAACGCTTTTCGTAAAGAAATAAAACCGACTGATTTAGCTTTTTATAATGGTCGTTATATTTCCTTTGCCGGCCGTATCTGTGAAGAGGCTGATCTAGATTATAAGAGCCGGCGGTTAACTGTTTGCGCTTCTGGCCAAGCTTTAATTACCACTAATCTGTATCCGGAGTATAATTATGGCGATTTTATTAAAATCAGCGGGGAATTAGAGGCGCCGCCCATAATTGATGGTTTTGATTATGAAAGTTATTTGGCGCGTTATGATGTTTATTCCGTGATGTATTATCCGCGGATTGAAAAAGCGAACGGTGTTTTAACTTATCCGCAGCAAAAATATTTAGCTTTGATGAAATTGAAATGGCGGTTAAAAGCTATAATTGAAGCCAGTTTACCGGAACCGGAAGCGGGCCTGGCAACGGCTTTGTTATTAGGTTACCGACGAACGATTTTACGTGAAGAACTGCAGATTTTTTCCCGCGTTGGTTTAAGTCACATGATCGCGATTTCTGGTTCGCATATTACGATTCTTAGCGCGATGATTATTAACTTTTTATTAGCTTTGGGTTTCAGGCGTCGTCGCGCTCTGATAATTATTTTTATTTTTTTATTTTTATATCCGCTCGCTACCGGTTTGGCCGCTTCCGCCGTTCGTTCAGCGATTATGGGGGCGCTCGCTTTTTTAGCCGTTTATTATCAACGAGCCAGCTCCTTAATCAACGCTTTGGTTTTTAGCGCTGCCCTGATGCTCGCTTGTAATCCTAAATTACTCAGAGATGATCTTGGTTTTCAGTTATCCTTTGCAGCTCTGTTGGGAATTATTTATCTTTTTCCTTTAGGAGAAAGAGTGACTGAGAAATTTTTAGATAAAATAAAGTTAAAAGCTAAATCCCGAAAAATTTTAAAAACAATCTTAGATACGCTTAATTTAACTTTAGTGTCTCAAATTATGATTTTACCGATTGCTTTAGTTAATTTTAAGCAGTTGTCAGTAATTGCGCCTCTGGCGAATGTCCTAGTTCTCTGGGTTTTCGCGCCCCTGTTAGCGGTTTTAATAATTGGCTTGCTAGTCTCGACCTTAATTCCGCTAAATGTTTTGCCGCTCCTTGGCCCTTGGATTTTTTTACCCGCCTATCTCTTGCTTAAATATATTTTTATTTTAGCAAATTTATTAGCCACCCCGCAGTGGGCGGCAATAACCGTTGAGCACTTTAATTGGTTGGCCGGCGGCGGGTATTACTTGGGTTTGGCAATTTTTATTTATATTTTAAGACGACTAAATAAGTCTTGACAAATTATTTGCTTGTGTTATTATGTTAATACATTAATACAAAGATATGGACCAATTTAAATTTAACACTAAAACTAATAATTTATTCAAAGCCATTTTAAGTCTGAAATCCGTTAAGGAAAGCGAGGCCTTTTTTCGTGATTTATGTACGCTTGAAGAATTGAAAGAAATGAGTGATCGCTGGGAAATTGTCCGTTTGTTAAATCAGGGAATGGCCTATCGGGAAATCGCCCAGAAATTAAAAACTAGCACCACTACCGTCAGTCGGGTCGCTAATTGGCTGAATAACGGTTTGGGCGGTTATCAATTAGTTTTAAAGCGTCAGCATCATCATAACTCGTCTTTTGAGAAGAGGTTATGATGGTATTTTGATTTTATTTAATTAGATTATTTTCCTGGCCCCTTCTCAAAATGAGAAGGGGTTTTTGTAACCATTGTTCATTTAAAAAAACAAATAAAATGGAAAAGTTAATAGAAAAAAGGTATGAAGAAACCCACGCAACCAAGGGCCTTCGTTATGGCATTATTGAAGTTACTTCACAGTGTCAATGTTTATGTCCCGGTTGTTATATGGTCACTAGTCACTCTTTAAATAAAGGAAAGATGAGTTTAAATCAGGCTGTTAAAGTTCTAGATCTGTGCCGTGATTATCTTGGCCGGGAATTAGAAACAATGGATATTTTAGGCGGTGATCCTTTATTATGGCCGCCGCTTAAAGACTATATCCAGATTTTAATTAAACGAGGTATTCTTCCTTGGGTGTTCACTAATATGCTCGCGATTACGCCGCAGATGGCCAAGTGGTTGAGAGAGCGTAAAGTCCAGATTACCGGAAAATTAAATGTCAGCCCTGATAATGATTCTTCACTTTCTCTTCAGGCTAAGATGCTGGGCAAAAGTCCGCGTTTGGCGAAAAAAATGTTTCAGGCCATTAACATTTTTATTGAAGCCGGTTACCGAGAGCCACTGTTTCGGTTGCAAAATTTAATCCGACGGGAAAATATTGATTTTGCTCCGGAGTATTATCGCTGGTGTCTGGAAAACAAAATCGGGACGGATTTAGAATTAATGGGTTCGGGTGAAAAAATTAGTTCTGATTATTGGCGAATCGCCCCTCGGCCGTTAGAAATAACCGTTATGATCAGTAAAATCCAGACAGTCAGGCAGAAGTTCGGTCTGGCCGAAGCGGAAGTATTAATGCCGCACGTCTTCGGTTCTTGCCCCTTTTTTGATAAAGGTTTGTATTTTGCTCTTAATGGTTCAATCAGAGCCTGCTCTAACTCTTCTATTTTATTAGCTAACGTTAAAGACTTTGAGCCAATAAAAAAAGCTTATGAATCAGAATTGATTTGCAATCGTTTAAAATTGGCTCAAGAAGCAGTCGGCGAGCCTTGCCATACTTGCTCTAAATGGGAAAAATGTCGAGGCGGTTGTCGGGCGACGTCCGAAGGAACAGGGGATTACCGAAGCGGTTATCCACTTTGCCCGGTTCCTTATTTGTCTTAAATTAAGGCCGGGGTGAATTGAATATTCATCTCGGCCTTCTAAAATTTTATGAATGAAAAAATATTAAAAATAGGAATAAGAAAATTTAATTCTTTGGCTAAAAAGTATGACGGTTTTATTAATGTGGTTATCGATAATTGGCGGGGTTATCGTTTTGTTTATGATACTGAGGATGTTAGGAAATGTCAGAATGATTGTCAGAATTGTAATTTGTTTAAAGTGCTTAAAAATGAAAAAGGCGGTTTATTTTCGGCCGGGCTATATCTAGCCACTGAAGCCGATAAAAAGATTTTCGGGCCGCAGAATTATTTGAATTGCAAAACTTTAAAGCAATATCAAAATTGTTACCTTAATTTTTTAAAAAAATTGAAGACTAAGGCAGAAATTGAGGCTGAGCTAGAATTAGTGAGGAAATTAACTTTAGTCTATTGTCAGAAGGGAAGTTTAGAAAAAGAAGAAAATGTATTTAAAAAAGCTATTTTGAATTTTTACGAAAAGTAATTTTTATATAAAAAAGACCACCTTTGAGCAAGGTGGTCTTTTTAAATTGATAAATTTATTTTTTCTTAGGCTTCGGCGCTGTCTTTAAAGCTGGTTTTCGTTTAGCCTTGACCCGTTTCGGTTTGGCCATTGTCCTAATGCAAGCCGTACAGATTTTAACTTTAACACCGTCAATTATTTTGCTTTGTAAGTTAATCCCTTGTCTTTTAAGAGTCTTTATTTTAGAGTGAGACCGGCTGGCGCCTGAAGTAGCCACTCGATTGCATAAATCACATTTTTTACCCATATTATTGTTTTAATTTAAAAAAATTTTAGAACACCCCCATCTTAACAATATTTTTAAAATTAATCAAGTTATGCTAAAATGGGTTTATATGATTTACGTCTTTGAAGTAATTGTGTTGGTTTTTTCAGCAATCATCCATGAATATATGCATGGTTGGATGGCTTATCGTTTAGGTGACCAAACCGCTAAAAACGCCGGACGTCTAACTCTTAATCCGTTAGCCCATCTAGAATGGTTTGGGTCTTTCTTCTTGCCCTTAACAATGATTATTACTCGGATGCCTTTTGTCTTTGGTTGGGCTAAACCAGTTCCGTATAATCCCTATAATCTTCGCGATCATAAGTACGGTGAGGCAAAAGTTGCTTTAGCCGGGCCTTTGGGTAATTTGATTATCGCCATATTTTTTGGCTTATGTTTGCGATTTTTACCATTTTTTAACTTTACTTTTTCTGGATTATTAATGATTATTGTTCAAATTAATCTAATTTTAATGATCTTTAACTTAGTGCCAATTCCACCTTTAGATGGTTCTAAAATTTTAGCGACCTTCTTGCCATCGCATATCCGAGAACGTTATTTGCATATGGAGAGAACCGGTTTTATTTTGGTAATTTTATTTGTAATGTTAGCCGGAGGAATTATTATGCCGATTGTTAATTTCTTATTTAAGATAATCGTCGGTAGTTAAATATTTTGGCTAAAAAAAATGAAATGGCTGACCCCGATTTACCAGTGAGGCAAGCTTGACTTATGTTTTATATTTTGTTAAATTAAATACGTCATAAAAATTAGTATAAAACCCATCCTGAATGCTCAGGATTATTTTTAATATATCAACAAGAAATTATGCCAACTATTAACCAATTAGTTCGCCAGGGTCGCAAGAAAATCGGCAAAAGACGAAACGCTTTAGCGCTTCATACCAGTCTTGACTCTTTGCATCGCAAAAAGAACGATACTGCCAAAGGGGCGCCTTTTAAACAGGGTGTCTGCTTAAAAGTAACCACGACTACGCCTAAAAAACCGAATTCCGCTTTACGGAAAATCGCCCGTGTCCGTTTATCTAACGGCATGGAAGTAACCGCTTATATTCCGGGTATGGGCCATAATCTGCAAGAACACTCCATTGTTTTGGTAAAAGGCGGAAAAACCAAAGATTTACCTGGTGTTCGTTATAAAGTTGTCCGCGGCGTGTTCGATGCTTCTGGCGTTGACGCTAGACGTCAGGGCCGTAGTTGCTATGGCGCTAAAAAACCAAAAAAATAATTAATCATTAAATACTATGAGAGGTAAACCAGCTCCTAAGAGATCAATTGAAGGCGATTCTAAATATAACGATAAAAACATCGCCAAATTTATTAATTACATCATGGAAAGAGGGAAAAAATCAGCCGCGGAAAAAATCGTCTATGGCGCTTTTAATATTTTAAAAGAAAAGACTAAACAAGATCCGCGTCATATTTTTAATAAAGCGATTAAAAAAGTTTCTCCTTTGGTTGAGGTTCGCGGCAAACGCGTCGGTGGGGCCAATTATCAAGTGCCTTTCCAGGTTCGTGGCGAACGACGCTATTTCTTAGGTTGCAATTGGATTATTGGCGCGGCGAACGACCGTAAGGGTCGAGCGATGGCGGAAAAGTTGGCGACCGAAATTTTAGACGCTTCCAACGGTGAAGGAACCGCGGTTAAGAAGAGGGAAGCTGTCCACAAAATGGCGGAAGCGAATAAGGCTTTCGCTCATTTCTCCAGATAATTTTAGTTTAATATAATTTTGAAATAATTTATGCCTCGTGACTATTCTTTAGAGAACACCAGAAATATTGGCATCATGGCCCACATTGACGCCGGTAAAACAACTTTTACCGAGCGGGTTTTGTTTTATACCGGTAAGAAACATAAAATCGGCGAAGTGCACGAAGGCGCGGCCGAAATGGATTGGATGGAACAAGAAAAAGAAAGAGGCATCACGATTACTTCGGCGGCCACGACTTGTTTTTGGAAAAATAAGAAAATTAATATTATCGATACTCCGGGGCACGTCGATTTTACAGTTGAGGTGGAAAGATCTTTACGCGTCCTTGATGGAGCGATTGCTGTTTTTGATGGTCAAGCCGGTGTCGAACCACAATCCGAAACGGTTTGGCGTCAAGCTGATAAATATCAAGTGCCGAGACTGTGTTTCGTTAATAAGATGGATAAAATGGGCGCCGATTTCTATATGAGCTTGAATTCTATTCGCACGCGTCTTAACCAACGGGCAGTCGCCATTCAATTACCAATCGGGGCTGAAAATAATTTGTCTGGCGTCATTGATGTCTTAGAAAAGAAAGCCTATACCTTCTCTGGTTTTAATGGCGTAGAAATTACCGAAATTCCTGTGCCTGAGGACATGAAAAAGAAAGTTGATGACTTTCATAATGAATTAGTCGAGAAAGCTGTAGAATGCGATGAAAAAACCATGGAGAAATATTTAAATGGTCAAGAGATTACTAATGAAGAATTAAAAGCAGCGATTCGGAAAGGAGTTATTTCTAATTCTTTTTATCCTGTTTTGTGTGGAACCGCTTTGCAGAATATTGGTGTGCAATTAACTCTTGATGCCGTCGTTGAATACTTACCATCACCCCTAGATGTGCCAGAAGTGGAAGCGATTGATGTTAATGACCCGGAAAATAAAATTGTTATTAAAGCTGACGACGGTAAGCCGTTCGTTGGTTTAGCTTTTAAAATTGCGACTGACCCCTTCGTTGGAAAATTATGTTTTGTCCGCGTTTATCAAGGAGTTCTAACCGCTGGTTCCTATATCACTAACTCTTCTAAAGATTCAAAAGAAAGAATCGGTCGCTTAGTCCGAATGCATGCTAATCATCGTGAGGAAATTAAAGAAATTTACGCCGGTGATATTGCCGCCGTTATTGGTTTAAAGAACACGACGACTGGTAATACTTTATGCGATGAAAATAGCCCGGTACTTTTAGAATCGATTGTTTTTCCAGAACCGGTCATTAAAATTGCCGTGGAACCAAAAACAAAAGCTGATCAAGAGAAAATGGGCGTGGCTTTAACTCGTTTAGCTGAAGAAGACCCGACTTTTAGAGTGGAAACTGATGAAGAAACCAATCAGGTTTTAATTTCCGGCATGGGTGAATTACATTTAGAGATTATCGTTGATCGGATGCGCCGCGAATTCGGCGTCGAAGCTAATGTTGGTAATCCGCAAGTTTCATATCGTGAGACGATTACTAAAACCGCGGAAGCGGAACATAAATACGTTAAACAATCCGGTGGTCGTGGCCAATATGGTCACTGCTCTTTGCGGGTTGAACCACTGGAAACTGGCAAAGGATTTGAATTTGCTGATGAAGTCAAAGGTGGTGTTATCCCGCGTGAGTATATTCCGGCTATTGAAAAAGGTGTAAAAGAGGCCTTACTTTCTGGCGGCGTCGCTGGTTATCCAATGGTTGACGTGAAAGCGACTGTTTTCTACGGTTCTTATCATGAAGTTGATTCTTCAGAAATTGCCTTTAAAATGGCGGCTATTTTCGCTTTTAGAGATGCTTGCCAAAAAGCTGGTTCAATTTTACTGGAGCCGATCATGAAAGTCGAAGTCACTACCCCGGAAGAATACATGGGTAATATTATTGGAGACTTAAACGCCAAACGTGGTCAAATTGAAGAGATGACCGACCGCGCTAATATTAAGGTGGTTAAAGCTAAAGTGCCTTTAGCCGAAATGTTTGGCTATTCAACTAGTTTAAGATCTATGAGTCAGGGCCGGGCTAATTATGTCATGGAATTTTCTCATTATTCTGAAGTACCAAGAAATATTTTAGAAGCGATTAAAGAAAAAAAAGGTAAATAATATTATATGAAGAGCTTCCCAAATTTAGTTGAAGAAAAAATTGCCCCGCGGGCAGAAACTAGGGAAGAGATTGAAGAGCGGGCAAAACAGGAATTAGTCGAAAAAGGTCGGGCCTTTGAAAATGTCGAATTTAAATTTATTGAACCCCGACTGAGAGTTAAACCGGAACAATTACCGCATAATCTGGATTGGAATTTATTTTCTAAAAATATTTCCGATGAAGAAAAAGAAAGATTAACTCACATGTTTAATAAATTAGAGGATTATTTAGATGCTTTGATTATTACTGATAATTTCGAGTATCATGATGATCGCGGTAACTGGGAGAAAAAATATCGTAATGAGTTGAGTCCAGAAGCTTGGGATATTTATAAAAATAATCGTTTAGGTCTTACTAATGCTTCTCGCCCCGTTGGTTTATTAGAATATATTTCAATTATTCAGGACGACTATCAGTCTAAAAATGATCTTTTTATTAAGCCCGAGGTTTTATCACAGTTAAAGAACTTTGTTAAAATGACGCCGCCGGAAATAAGAAGCGGCAATGTCTACGGAAAAACCAGCTTAGACTGGAAAATAAAAATTGCTGACCAGGAAATGACTTTAGTGTTTTCGGCGGTAATTAGAACTTTAGGAGAACGAATCCCTAAGGCCAAAAATTAATTTTAAATATATGTTTCCTGAATCTTTGAAAAAAATTCTAAAATTAATAAAAACCACTGGCGACCGCGTGATAATTTTTGACGCTAATTCCCCCGAAGATTCTTATGTAATTATGGACCTAAATCGGTATACGGAAATGATTGAAAAGACCGATAAACAGCCAGTAAAAACAGAAGAAAAACAAAATTTGACAGAAGAAGATTTAACTGATAAAATAAATCGCGAAATCTCAATGTGGAAAAATCGAGAAAATTTGCCATATTTAGACGAAGAAGAGAAGACGAAAAAAGCTTGGTCCATACCATCGCAAATCAAAAATAAGGCCCAAGAAGTTGGTTAAAATATAATTAATTTTAAAAAATAATAAAATAATAATTAAGTTCGGCTGGTTTCCTCTAATAGGGAAAAAACCCCGTAGTAACGGGGGCCGTACAACAAAAACATGGCAGACAAATTTGAACGCAGTAAGCCCCATGTTAACGTCGGTACTATCGGCCACGTTGACCATGGGAAAACCACTTTAACCGCCGCAATGTTAGCAGTTTTAGGCGCCAAAGGTATGAAAGCCTCTAAGAAGGGTGTTGGAGAAATCGACGCCGCTCCTGAGGAAAAAGCCAGAGGGATTACTATTGCGACCGCTCACGTGGAATATGAATCAGAAAAACGTCACTATGCGCACGTTGATTGTCCGGGTCACGCCGATTATGTTAAGAACATGATTACTGGCGCCGCTCAGATGGACGGAGCGATTTTAGTCGTGGCCGCCACTGATGGGCCGATGCCGCAAACCAGAGAGCACATTGTCTTAGCTAGACAAGTAGGTGTCCCGTATATTATCGTTTATTTGAATAAATGCGACATGGTTGAAGATAAGGAATTAATTGATTTAGTCGAAGAAGAAATTCGTGATTTATTAAAGAAATATGAATTTCCAGGCGACAAGACCCCAATTATTCGCGGTTCAGCTCTCAAGGCTTTAGAAAATCCGACTGGCCCTGATTCCGAATCAATTATGGAATTAGTTAAGGCTTTGGATGAATATATTCCAGAACCAGTTCGTGATGTTGATCACCCTTACTTGATGCCGATTGAAGATATCTTTTCAATTGAAGGCCGTGGCACAGTCGTGACTGGTCGTATTGAAAGAGGTCTTGTTAAGGTCGGTGAAGAAGTTGAAATTGTTGGTTTAATGGATACTAAGAAAACCACTGTTACTGGCGTGGAAATGTTTAATAAATCATTAGACCAAGGACAAGCCGGTGATAATGCTGGTATCTTACTACGCGGTACTAAGAAAAATGAAGTTGAGCGTGGTCAAGTATTATGTAAACCAGGAACGATTACTCCGCATACGGAATTTACGGCTGAAGTTTACGTTTTATCCAAAGAAGAAGGTGGTCGTCATAAACCGTTCTTCAACGGTTATAAACCACAATTCTATATCCGAACCACCGATGTGACTGGCGATATTACTTTGCCGGCTGGCACCGAAATGGTTATGCCGGGCGACACGATTAATTTAAATATTAAATTAATTGCGCCGATTGCTCTAGAAGAAAAACAGAGATTCGCTATTAGAGAAGGCGGCCGCACCGTTGGCGCGGGAGTTGTCACGAAAATTTTGAAATAAGTAGATACTTTGCCTCGCTCTTTTAAAGGGCGAGGTTGTAGTATTTATTTAAAAAATAACTATGTCCGAAAACAAAAAAGAAGAAAAAGATTTTAAACAAAGAATTAGAATCAAGATTAAGGCGTTTGACCATAAAATTATTGATCAATCGACAAAAACTATTATTGATACTATTGAACGTAGCGACGCCCAATTTTTTGGGCCGATTCCGTTACCAACCGAGAAACGAAAATATACGATTAATCGTTCAACCTTTGTTCATAAAGACGCTCGCGATCAATATGAAATGCGAGTCCACAAGAGAATGATTGATATTATTGATCCGACCGCTAAAACGATTGAAGATTTGACGAACCTAAACTTACCGGCTGGTGTTGACGTAGAAATAAAAATGTAGTAATATAAAAAAGAAAATTAAAATTGGCTAATAATCAATTAAATAACTCTGTTATTTCAGAAAGTGTTTAAGCGAATATTAGCAAAAATTTGGAGGTAAACCAGTGAAATATAATAATAAAAGACAGGAGACTTTCGTTTCATTTTTTATTGTTTATGTTTATAGCTGGTTTAATACGCCAGTTTTTTGTTTATAAGGATTTAGAATTATATGAAATTTATTCTTGGTAAAAAAATGAGCATGACCCAGATTTGGGAGCAAGACAAAGTGATGGCCGTTACTCCGGTTCTGGCTGGTCCTTGCGTTATCACTCAAGTCAAGACGAAAGCTAAGGATGGTTATAATGCTTTGCAACTAGCTTACGGAACTCGCAAAGAAAAAAATATTAAGAAGCCGCAATTGGGCCAGGTAAAAAATTTAAATATTAAACCAGCTCACCTGAGAGAATTCCGGACGGAAGAGGCCTCTAATTTTAAGGCGGGCGATATTATTAACGTAGAAACTTTTGTCGCTGGCGATGGTATCAATGTCACAGGTACTTCTAAGGGAAAAGGTTTCCAGGGAGTTGTTAAGCGTCATCATTTTCATGGTTTTCGAAAAACTCATGGTAATAAAGACCAAGAAAGAATGGGCGGTTCAATCGGTCCGAAAGGTCCGGCTCATGTTTTTAAGGGGACAAGAATGGGCGGCCGAATGGGCGGTGAACGAGTTACCACCACTAATTTAGAAGTTATTTCTTTGGATGTTGAAAAAAATATTATTTTTGTTAAAGGAGCTGTTCCGGGAGCAATTAATGGTTTAGTCATGATTGAAGGGAAAGGTGATTTAAAAGTTAATATCACTAAAGTAGCGCCAGTCGTTCCAGAATCTCAGCTAGAAGTTAAAGCAGAAATTAAAGAAGTAGCCGAAGAAGCTAAAGCTGAAGGCACTAATTCGTAATTAATCGTTTATTATATGTCATTAAAGATAAAAGTTTATAATCAAAGCGCTGAACCAGTTAAGGATTTAGAATTAGCCGCTAAAATTTTTGGCGTTAAAGCTAATAATGAATTATTGCATCAAGCCGTGATTGCGCAGATGGCTAATAACCGTCAGGTTTTAGCTCATACTAAAGATCGCAGTGAAGTTCGCGGTGGCGGGAAAAAACCTTGGAAACAGAAAGGAACCGGTCGCGCGCGCGTTGGTTCTAGTCGTTCACCGATTTGGATTGGCGGCGGAGTTACTTTTGGTCCGACCAAGGATCGTAATTTTAAAAAGAGAATCAATCAAAAGATGAAGCAAAAAGCGATCTTTATGGCTTTATCTGATAAGTTAGAAACTAAGACTTTAGTGATTTTAGATAAATTAGAATTTACAGAATATAAGACTAAGAAATTTAATTTAGCTTTAAGCGCCTTAGAAAAAAAAGTTTTAAACAATGACCGCCGCGATATTCTGATTATTAATGACTCAAAGGATGAAAAGACGCAATTTTCCGGGCGTAATTTAGCGGGCGTAAAAATTATAAATTTAGAAAATATTAATTTAGTTGATTTATTGAATTATAAGAATTTATTATTAACCACCGGGGGAATTGAAATCCTGACGAAACGTTATAATAAATAAATTTGCAATAAAAATATGGCTTTATTTGGAGCAAAAAAAACTAAAGATGACGGGCAGAAAGCGGCGTTAAAAAATGTTTCCGACCCAGTATCAATGAAAGATTTATATTCTGAATCCAGTTCAAAAACTGCTAAAACCGCTGGCCCGAAATCAAAAAGCAGTCTGAAACATGAAGCTTCTTACCGTCTTTTGATTAAGCCGTTAATCACGGAAAAAGCGACTAATCTCAGCGCAGAAAATAAATATGTTTTTGTAGTTTCAAATCGGGCTAATAAAATCATGATTGTTAAGGCGATTGAGGCGACTTATGGTGTTAAGCCCACGGCGGTTAATATTATTAATCGGGCTGGCAAAAAAGTTAGCCGCGGTCGAATCTCCGGACAGAGAAAAGACTGGAAGAAGGCGATCATCACTTTAAAGAAGGGAGAAACTATTAAGATTTACGAAGGCGTTTAATTTATAAATTATTTAGCTTGTTTATATGGGAATTAAAAAAGTAAAAGCCAATACTCCGGGAAGACGTGAAGCGACTTTTGATGATTTTAAAGATTTAACTAAGTTTAGTCCTGAGAAGAATTTGGTAGTTATTAAGAAAAAACGCGGCGGTCGAAATGCTCAAGGAAAAATTACGGTTCGTCATCAAGGCGGAGGCGCGAAGCGTTTTGTCCGTTTGGTTGATTTTAAACGTGATAAATTTAATATTCCGGCGCTGGTCGCAGCGATTGAATATGATCCGAATCGCGGTGCTCGTTTGGCTTTATTAAATTATGCTGATGGAGAAAAACGCTACATCACCGCCCCTTTAGATTTAAAAGTTGGTGATCAGATTTTAAGTTCAAAAGAATTAATTGAAATAAAAACCGGCAATGCTTTGCCTTTGCAGTTCATCCCGGCTGGCTTAGCCGTTTCTTCAGTTGAATTAGAACCAGGGCAGGGCGCGAAAATCGCTCGCGGCGCTGGCAATGTTGTCTATGTAATGGGTGTTGAAGGAAAATATGCCCAGGTGAAAATGCCTTCTGGCGAAATCAGACAATTAAAGAAAGAATGTTTGTGCACAGTCGGTCAAGCTAGCAATCCTGATAAGCGTCATATTTCTTTGGGTAAAGCCGGTCGTAGCCGTCACTTAGGAATTCGACCGACAGTTCGCGGGACAGCCATGAATCCAGTTGATCACCCGCATGGTGGTGGTGAAGGTAAACAATCAATTGGTTTGCGTCATCCGAAGACTCCTTGGGGGAAACCAGCTTTGGGCGTTAAGACACGAAGAAAAAGACATACGGATCGCTTAATAATTAAGAGAAGATCTAAGAGAAAATAAAATTAAAATATTATGTCCAGAAGTTTAAAAAAAGGACCATATGTTAACCTGCGCTTGGTAAATAAGATTAAGAATCTTAAACCTGGTGATAAGACTGTGTTAAAGGTTTGGGATCGGGCTTGTACAATTACGCCAGCCATGGTCGGTTTTACGCTTGGTGTCCATAACGGAAAAACACATTTGCCAGTTTACGTTGTTGAAAATATGGTTGGTCATCGTTTAGGCGAATTCGTGCCGACGCGTAAATTTGTCAGCCACGGTGGTAAGATGGCTAAATCTCAGGCCGCCGATACTAAGAAATAATTATCTTTACTTATATGGAAGTTAAAGCCAGTTTAAAACATTTAAGAATGTCACCGCGGAAAGCCCGTTTGGTGATTGATGTCGTTCGCCGCCTGCCGGTTAATGTTGCTTTGGATCAATTACGTTTTATTAATAAAAAAGCGACCGAACCGATTGCGAAATTAGTAAAATCAGCCATCGCCAATGCGGTTAACACCTATAATCTGGAAGCCGGTAATTTATATATTAAAGAATTTCGTTCTGATGAAGGCGTCATGTTGAAACGCTGGATGCCGCGCGCCCATGGTCGAGCGACTTCACTCCGTAAAAGAGGTTGCCACTTAAATTTAGTTTTAGCGGAAATCAAAGAAAGCGGGAAGAAAGAGAAAAAGGTACTTAAAGCGGCCGAGCCAGTGAAGTTAGAGAAATTAGTCAAGGATAGTGAAAAGACCATCAAAGGAGCGGCTGTTAAAGCGGAGAAAACTGGTTTGAAAAAATCAGCGCCAGAAAAAATAAAAATGTTTAGACGTAAAGCTGGTTAATAAATAATTTTGTATCTATATGGGAAAAAAAGTTAATCCGAAAATCTTCCGCATGGGCATTACTAAAACTTGGCCGTCTTTGTGGTTTGAGAAGGGTGACCAATATGTTAAGAATATTAAACAGGATATTGGTATCCGGAAGTATTTGATTAAAGAATTTAAAGAGGCGGGCGTTGATAAAGTAGAAATTATTCGCAGTATTAATAAAATTGAAATTAATTTAACAACCGCTAAACCGGGTTTAATTATCGGTCGCGGCGGCAATGGCGCTGAAGAATTAAAGAAAAAATTGCATGTTAAGTTTTTAAAGAATTTCCGCATGGGTGAAATAAATTTAAATATCAAAGAGGTCAGTCGTCCGAATCTCAGCGCGCAAATTATGGTCCAAACCATGATTTTAGATATTGAAAAAAGAATGCCGTTTAGAAAGGTGATGAAACAAACAATTGCTAAGATTGAACGGGCGGGCGCTTTGGGCGCTAAAACTGTCGTCTCGGGGCGTTTAAATGGCGCCGAAATTGCGCGGCGCGAAAAATTGGTTTGGGGCAAAGTTCCTTTGCAAACCTTAAGAGCGGATATTGATTACGCTCGTGGCACAGCGCACACCACTTATGGCTCAATCGGCATTAAAGTTTGGATCTATAAGGGGGAGGTTTTTGAAAAAGATAAAAATAAGAAAGGCGAAGTAATCGAAGATTAATATACAAGTATATGTTAATGCCAAAGAAAACCAAATGGAGAAAAGACCAAAAACGACGTCGGGGCGGTAAAGCCAGCCGTAATTTAAATATTAGTTTCGGCAGTTATGGCTTGAAAAGTTTGACAGCCTGCTGGGTGTCTTCTCGTCAAATTGAAGCGGCGCGTCGCGTCATGACTAAATATATTAAAAAAGGCGGACGAATTTGGATTAGAATTTTTCCGGATAAGCCAGTGACCGCTCATGGTGGCGAAATCCCGATGGGTAAAGGTAAGGGAGCCGTTGATTTTTATGTCGCGATTATTAAACCAGGCATGATTATGTTTGAGATGGAAGGTCTTGATAGAGCGACGGCCAAGAAAGCGATGGAATCCGCTGCTCACAAGTTACCAGTTAAATGCCAATTTGTTAGTAAAGAATAATTAATTATATGGATTTTAAAGAATTAAAAACTAAAGAAGCGGGTGATTTACAAAAACTATTAGACGGAACTCGTGAAAAGCTCCGTGATTTACGTTTTAAAGATTCCAATAAGCAATTAAAAAACATTCGGGAAATTCGAGTCGCTAAGCAATTAGTCGCTCAGATTTTAACCTTGTTAAATAAGAAAAAATAATATGGAGGCTAAAGAAAAAAAAGCAGCCGCTAAAAAGGCGATTATCATTAAAAAATTCGTTGGCCAGGTCGTCAGCAATAAAAATGATAAGACGATTGTCGTGAAGATTGAAACAGTTCGCAAGCATCCGAAATATCAAAAGAGATACGTGGTTAGCCGTAAATATAAGGTTCATGACGAAAAAAACCAATATCAGGTTGGCGATGAAGTTACTTTTATCGAATGCCGACCGATGAGCCACGATAAAAGATGGCGGGTTATTAATAAATAAATTATATGATTCAGGTTCAAACATATTTAAAAGTCGCTGATAACTCTGGAGCTAAAGAAGCCCAGTGCATTCGAGTTTTGGGCGGATACAAGAGACGGTACGCGCGCGTCGGCGATATTATTATTGCCGCCGTTAAAAGCGCCACGCCGCACGCGGCTGTCAAGAAAAGCGATGTCGTGAAAGCCGTAGTTATTAGAACTAGAAAAGAAATTCGCCGCGCGGATGGGTCTTATTTACGTTTTGATGATAATGCTTGCGTTATTATTACCGATGTCGAAAAGAAAGAACCGAAAGGGACGCGTATTTTTGGACCGGTCGCTAGAGAAATCAGAAAAGCCGGCTTTATTAAGATCGCCTCTTTGGCGCCTGAAGTTTTATAATTATATGAATATTAAGAAGAACGACAAAGTAAAAATTTTAAGCGGCAAAGATCGCGGTAAAATCGGTAAAGTTTTACAAGTTTTAAAAACGGAAAACAAGATTAGTATTGAAGGTTTGAATTTACTAATTAAACATTTAAGACCGCGCCGGGCCAATGAAAAAGGACAGAGAATTGAATTTCCCGCTTTTATTAATGTTTCCAACGTGGCTTTAGTTTGTCCGAAATGCGGCCGCGCCACTCGGGTTGCTTCAAAAACAATTAAAAGTGAAGGTAAGAAAAATAAAAAATTTCGGGTTTGCAAGAAATGCCAGGAAATAATTGAGTAATTGTAAATTTATGAGATTAAAAGAAAAATATCAAAAGCAAATCGTTCAAAAAATGGAAGAAAAATTCGGTTTTAAGAATGATATGTTAGTCCCGCGCCTAAGCCAGGTCGTGATTAATGTTGGCTTTGGCCATCATGCCAAAGAAAAAGAATTCATGGCTAGTGTCGAGAAAGGCTTAACTAAAATTAGTGGGCAAAAACCAGTTTTTACTAAAGCAAAAAAATCAATCTCCGCTTTCAAAATCCGGGAAGGTTTAATAATTGGCGCGAAAGTCACTTTAAGAGGGCAGAGAATGTATGATTTCGTAGAAAAATTAGTGAATATCACTTTCCCCCGTGTCCGTGATTTCCGTGGTTTAAGTGAAAAAGCGGTTGATCGCAGCGGTAATTTAACGGTTGGTTTTAAAGAATATTCCAGTTTTCCAGAAATTAAAGTTGAAGAAATCGATAATTTATTTGGCTTAGAAGTTTGTTTGGCAACTTCAGCTAAAGATCGCGCGACCGGATTAGAGCTTTTTCATCTGATCGGTTTCCCCTTTAAAAAAGAAAGCAAATAATTTAAATATATGGCAAGAACTGCATTAATTGTTAAAGCAAACAGAAAACCAAAATTTTCCACTCGAATCATTCGCCGTTGTTGGCGTTGTGGTCGTAATCACAGTTATATCGGTGATTTTAAATTATGCCGCATTTGTTTTCGGGAATTAGCTGATAACGGTGATTTACCGGGAATCAGAAAATCCAGTTGGTAATATCAATTAATAAGATAATCAAAAATATGATGGATCCCATCGCAGACATGTTCACAAGAATTAGAAATGCTTCCGCCGTGAAAAAACCGGAGCTGGTTTTGCCAATGAGCAAGTTAAAATATGAAATTGCTAAGATTTTAGAAATGGGCGGCTGGATAAAGAAGGCCACGATTATTCCCGGTGGTTTAGAAGGACAGCATAATAAATTCGACGAACTGCAAATTCAGTTGAAATATCGTAAGAACGGCAAATCACAAATTGCTTCTATCCAAAGAATCAGTCGTCCCGGCCGACGCGTTTATGTTTCTAAAAATGAAATTCCTAAGGTTTTAAATAACTTTGGGATAGCGATTATTTCTACGTCTAAAGGATTAATGACTAATCAGGAAGCGAAAAAGCAGAATATCGGCGGGGAGCTAATCGGCGAAATTTTTTAATTATCAATAAGATTTATCTATATGTCACGTCTAGGAAAACTGCCAATTAAATTACCAGCCGGTACACAAGCGACCCTTAAGGATCAGGAGCTGATTTTTAAAGGACCTAAGGGTGAATTAAGATTAACCCTTCATCCGGTTATTGAAATTAAAATCGCTAATAATGAAATTTTAGTAGCCTATAAAAAAGATATTAAAATTAAGAACGCCGCCGCTCTTTGGGGTTTGTTTTGGAGTTTGATTAGAAATTCCGTGGTGGGCGTCAGTCAGGGCTTTACTAAAAAATTAGAAATTAATGGAGTTGGTTATCGAGCCACGGCTGTCCCGGGAAAATTAAATATGAACTTAGGTTTTTCCCATCCGGTCGAATTTAAATTACCAACGGGAATTACCGCGACCGTTGAAGGCAACGCGATTACTTTGATCGGGGCTGATAAAGCTATGGTTGGAGAAACAGCCGCGCAAATTAGAAAAATTAGAAAACCAGAACCGTACAAGGGAAAGGGAATTAAATATTCTGATGAAATTATTAGACGCAAAGCTGGTAAAGCCGCGGCTAAAGGTAAATAATAAATTGTTAATTATATGGATAAAAATAAGGCTAAACAACAGAAAAGCATTCGTCGTCATGCCCGAGTTCGTTCTAAGATTGAAGGAACGCCAACGACGCCTCGTTTAAGCGTTTTTCGCTCCAATCGTGGGATGTTTTTGCAGCTAATTGACGATTTAAATCAAAAGACTTTAGTGAGCGCCAAGCAAACGGAAATTAAGACTAAGGCGGCTAAGACTGAATTAGGAAAAGAATTAGGTCTATTGATTGCCAAAAAGGCCACTGAGAAAAAAATTACTAAAGTTGTTTTCGATCGTCGCTCTTATAAATACCACGGTCGCGTTAAGGCGGTCGCCGAAGGTGCGCGGGAAGGCGGTCTAGAATTTTAATTTGTTAATATTAATTTTTGTAATATGTCCGAAGATAAAAAAATAACAACTGTCGATAAGGGAACTAGCCAGGGAGCAGCGGAAACAGTCGCTAAGGATGTTTATGGCGCTCCGGGCGGAGCGAAGCGCAGCTTCAGTGGTAATCGTGGCCCAAGAAGAAATGATCGCCGTGATGATCGTCCTAAGGATGACATGGAACAGCGGATTTTAGAAGTGGCGCGCGTTACTCGTGTTATGGCGGGTGGTAAAAGAATGAATTTCCGTGCTTGTGTTGCCTTGGGCGATAAGAAAGGCAATGTTGGCGTCGGTTTAGGAAAGGGCGCTGATGTAACCATGGCCGTTAATAAAGCTGTCAATCGCGCGCGGAAGACAATGATTAACGTGACCTTAGTTAATGAAACTATTCCGCATGAAGTTTTTCATAAAATGGGAGCGGCTAAAATTATTTTTAAACCAGCCAAAAAAGGCCGTGGCGTTATTGCTGGCGGCGTGGCGCGCGTTATTTTAGAGCTCGCGGGAGTTAAGAATATTACTTGTAAATGTTTAGGATCTAAAAATAAAATTAATAATGCTCGTTGTACGATTGAAGCTTTGAAAAGTTTACGGAAAAGAGAAGTAAAAGAAGAAAAGAAAGAAGTTAAAACCGAGCCTAAAAAATAAATTAGAATTTTTAACTGTATCTATATGTTATCACTTAATACTATTACTAAAACCAAGGGTTCAGCCAAAAAAAATAAACGCGTCGGTCGCGGTAACGCTTCCGGACATGGTACTTACAGTACTCGTGGTTTAAAAGGCCAAAAATCCCGTTCGGGTGTTTCCGGCTTAAAGAGATTAGGCATGAAGAAGCAATTATTAAAGATCCCAAAATCTCGGGGTTTTAGATCTTTGCAAGCTAAGAATCAGGTAGTCAGCATTAAGGCGATTAATAAACATTTTAAAGACGGAGAGCTAGTTAACCCGATGGCGTTATTTGCTAAGAAATTAATTTCTTCTAGTTCTTTACCGGTTAAGATTTTGGGCAAAGAGAAATTGACGGTTAAGGTTAAATTTGAGAAAATTAAAATGAGTGAAGCGGTGAAAAGCCAAATTTAAAAATAATTAAAAGCCATACATATGTTTGATAAATTGCTTCAAATTTGGAAGGCGCGCGATTTAAGAAACAACATCCTTTTTGTTCTAGTGATGTTGGTTATTTTTCGTTTAGCTGCTCATATTCCGATTCCCGGAGTGGACGCCGTGGCTTTAAAGAATTTGTTTGCCTCTAATCAGGTTTTGGGCTTAATGAATCTTTTCTCGGGAGGCGGTATGGAAACTTTTTCAATTGTTATGATGGGAGTGGCCCCATATATCACCTCTTCGATTATTTTTCAGCTTCTGGGGATGATTGTCCCGACAGTTGAAGAGATGCAGAAAGAAGAAGCTGGTCGTCAGAAAATTAATATGTGGACACGCTGGGCATCCGTTCCTTTGGCCGCTTTACAAGCTTATGGCATGATTACGCTTTTACGACGTGGCTCCGCTGGTATTTTAGGTAACATCAGCCCCTTTGATTTTGGAGTAATGATTTTAATGATTACGGCCGGTTCGATCTTCTTAATGTGGATCGGCGAATTAATTTCTGAAAAGAAAGTCGGTAATGGTATTTCTTTGTTAATCTTTGCCGGGATTGTGGCTAGCTTGCCGCAAACCGTCCAACAGATTTTAGTTACTTTTGATCAGACACAGCTATTTATGCTCTTAGGCTTTATCGTAGTGGCCATTATTACCGTCGTCGGAGTGGTGGTTATTAATGAGGGTCAGCGTAATATTCCGGTTCAATACGCCCGTCAGATTAGAGGGAATCGTTCTTTCGGCGGGACAAGCACCCATTTGCCGCTTCGAGTTAATATGGCTGGCGTTATCCCGATTATCTTCGCGATTTCCGTTGTTTTATTCCCCTCGATGATTGCGCAATTTTTAGTTCACGCGAAAACCGCCTGGATTGCGGGCGCGGCGAATTGGACAATCAGTTTGTTCAATAATCAACTTTTTTACGGAATCGCTTATTTCTTATTAGTTTTCGCTTTTACTTATTTTTATACGGAAGTAGTCTTTCATCCCGATCAAATTGCTGAGAATTTGCAAAAACAAGGAGGTTTTATTCCAGGGATTCGTCCAGGGAAGCACACGAGCGAATACTTAGCTAATACGACCCATAAAATTATTCTGGTCGGCGCTTTGTTCTTAGGTATTATTGCTATCCTGCCTTTGATTATGCGCTATTTTACTGGTGTTCAAGCCTTCGCCATCGGCGGCACGAGTTTATTAATCGTGGTTTCAGTGGTTATCGAAACCGTTAAACAGATTGAATCGCAACTGACAATGCGCGAGTATGATGGGCTCTAATTTGCTGATATTTTAGCTGATATATAATAAAAAATAGCGACTTCCATGTCGCTTTTTTTTATGGTATAATTTAATCATAAATTAACAGAATTTAGCGTTTAGCTTATACTGAATTAAGAAAAAAATAATAAGAATTAAAGTTAATAAAATATGGACTTAAAAACAGTTACCAAGGATTTAAAAGACCAAACTAATTATCGTCTTGATCAGCGTTTTGACGAGCTAATTCGTAAAAATCCTCGTTATCATAATTTAGACGCCGCTAACCAGAAATTAATTTTAGATTTAATAAAAAAATACAAGGAAAAGATTAGAAAGGGAATTACGCCCTCACGGTTGGCAGTTCGCGATGATATGTATAATCTTTATCAGAATCGTTTGAAATTAGGTTTGACTTATAATGATTTAGACCAGATTCGAGACTTACTCAGCAGTTTAAAGGATTAATTTTTATTTATGGATATTAAGAGTTTGCCGGGCGGCGGTCACAATTTCCGCGTTTCTGCTGGCGCCGGTAATTTTCAAAAAAAGTTTAGCAGCGCGGTTCGCGCTGGCGATTTGCATAATTTAGCTGATAATCAAAAGACGATTATTAAGGCGATTAAAGCCCGGGAAGGCGACATTCGCGTCGGCAAATTCGATCGTTTACGCCAAAAATCAGTTTATAGCCAGATTAAAAGAGTGGAGGGCGAAAAATTAACTACAGAAGACAAAATAGAAATCAAGAAAATTTTGCAACATTTAGGCGGGGTCAGAGAAAGCTTTAATGACCGTGCCAACAAAGATAGATTAAATTCTGGCGAACAGAAAACCACGGCCGCCACTCCGCCAGTGACCCCAATTAAAGTAAGAATTAATCGCGATCCAAATAATAATCAATTTGATTTTAAAGAAGCGCGAAATAACGTGCGGACTGGCGTAGGGGAGACAAGGAAGCGTTTGGTAAACCCATCAATTGATCCCAAAAAATCCCAAGGTGACCATATTAGGTTGCAAACTAGCCCCGCCAAACTAACTAAACCTACTCCGCCTCAAAAAGCTAATTTGTCTAATAGTCTAAATAATTTTTAATATATGATTTTAAATTTTATCGTGATTATTGTTGGTTTATGTCTTTTTGAAATCATCAGCAGTATTGATAACGCCGTAGTCAATGCCCATGTCTTGAAGACTATGCCGCCTAAATATCGAAAAATTTTCTTATTTTGGGGTCTGTTATTTGCGGTTTTTGTTGTCCGCGGTGTTTTACCATTCATCATTGTCTGGATTGCTAATCCTGATTTAGGCATTTGGCAGGTAGTGACTTCGACTTTTTCCGGTAGCCCAGAAATAAAAGAATACTTAGAAAAATCAAAGCCGCTCCTTTTACTCGGCGGCGGTATTTATTTATTTTTTGTCTTTTTATCTTGGTTATTCTTGGAAGAAAAGAAATATTCTTTTTTTGTCGAAGGTTTTATCCATCGCCAAGGCGCCTGGTTTTACGCCTTTGCCTCTATTATCACTACTTCCGTAGTTTATTTTTCCTTAAAAGAAAATCCGATTTTAGCCTTAGCGGCCACGATCGGTGTCTCGGCTTTTTTTATCACAGATGGCTTTAAGAAAAATGCTGAAGAAAAAGAAAAACAATTAATGAATCCGACCATGGGCGCTTGGAGTAAGATTCTCTATTTGGAAGTTCTTGACGCCTCATTTTCAATCGACGGCGTAATTGGCGCCTTTGCTTTTACAATCAGCGTGCCCTTAATCATTTTAGGAAACGGTTTGGGCGCTTTTGTCGTCCGAGAATTCACTATTCGGGGCATAGATCTAATTACTAGATTCCAGTATCTAAAGAATGGGGCGATGTATGCGATTGGCGTTTTAGGGGCGATTATGGTTTTAGAGAGCTTTGGTAGTGAATTTCCTTTCTGGCTCGCGCCTCTAAACATGGTTTTGCTATTAGGAATTTTCTTATATCTTTCCATCCGGGCTAATAAAAAGATTAAAAATGAGAAAGCGGCGGTTTAATTTTTATGATTTATCTAAAAACTAAAGAAGAAATTAAAGTTATTAAAGAAGGCGGACAACGTTTAGCCGTCATCTTAAGAAAAATTTTAAAAGAAGTGAAACCGGGCGTGGAAACTATTTATTTAGAAGATTTAGCTGAAAAATTAATAAAAGAAAGCGGCGGTCGGCCAGCTTTTAAAAATTATCCGCTCGGTGGCGGTTTGTTTTTTCCCTCGACTCTTTGCGTGTCGATTAATAATGAAGTCGTCCATGGTAGTTCTTTACCGACTCGTCTGATTGAAGAAGGTGATATTGTTGATTTAGATATTGGCATGGAGTGGCCAGTGGATTTAAAAATTCGCGCGGAATTTAAGGCTCCAGTCAATACCCATTCTAAAAATGGTGGTTTCTTCACGGATATGTGCGCGACCGTGGCCGCCGGGAAAATCAGTCCCGAAGCTAAAAAATTAATTAATGTCTCCAAAGAATGTTTAGCTTTAGCGATTAAGCAGGTAAAACCGGGAAAGACGGTCAATGATCTCGCCCGCGCTGTGCAAAGCTACGCCGAAAAACACGGTTATGGCGTTGTGCGCGATTTAGTCGGTCACGGCGTTGGTTATTTTGCGCACGAAGCTCCGGATATTTTTAATTTTGAAATAAATGAAAATTCACCGGAGAATATTGTTTTAAAAGCGGGAATGGTTATTGCGATTGAGCCAATGATTAACGCTGGTGATTGGCGCGTAAAAATACATCCCAACGGTTATACTATTTTAACTAAAGATGATTCTTTAAGCGCTCATTTTGAGCAGACCGTGGCGGTTACGGAAAATGGTTGTGAAATTTTGACTAAATAATTATGAGTGAAGATAATAAAAAATATCTTGGAATTGATTGGGGAGAGAAACGAATCGGTTTGGCGACCGCCGATAATGAGACCTGTTTAGCCTTGCCTTTTAAAACGGTTAATACTTTGGCGGAAGTTTTAGAAGTAATTAAAAAAGAAGAAATTGATATTATCGTGATTGGTAATCCGAAAAAAATGAGCGGGGCAGTCGCTAATAATCCGGCTTGGCTTAGTTTCGTCGAGCAGTTAAAAATTCAAACTGATCGCCCCTTGGAATTATTAGATGAACGTTTAAGCAGTCTGGCCGCTGATGCTTTAGCTGGCGCCAATCAAGAAAAAGCCGCGCGCGACGAAATCGCGGCGACGATTATTTTACAAGATTATTTAGATAGCAATTAGACAGCCAGTAGCTGGAGATTAAGCGCTTATAAGTATTTTTCTCCACTCGCTTTTTTATGGAGGAAACCAAAAATACACCAGCCTTGATTTTAAATCGAGTTGCCTATCGCGAAACCGATACCCTCGTCACAGTCTTTACTCTTTCGGCCGGCAAGCTTAATTTAATCGCTCGCGGCACTAAGAAGTTACAATCAAAATTAGCCGGCCACTTAGAACCTCTCAGTTTAGCTAATATTTTAATTATCCCCGGTAAAGGCTTTGATTATATTGGCAGCGCCTTAACGAGTGACGCTTATTTAGGGATTAAAGATGATCTTAATAAATTATATTATGCTGGTCAGGCGCTCGCTCATTTTAATCGTTTAGTAAAAGAGGCTCAGTCCGATCAACATTTATTTTTTTTGACATCCGCTTGGCTAGAATTTTTAGATAATTATGAAACGGTGAAATTCAATAAAGAGAGCGGGGAATTATTTTTAGATTTTTTCCTTCTCAAATTATTAAGCGAGTTGGGTTACCAACCGAACATCGATAATTGTTTGCTTTGCCAAGAGAAATTAAGACCGGGAAAAAATTATTTTGATTTGAAAAGCGGCGGAATTATTTGTGGTGGTTGCTATCAACCGCGTTTGCGAAATGAGCTATTGCCAATTTCTGATAATTGTGTTAAATTAATTAGATTTATTGCCAACAACCATTTAAAAACAGCTGAAAAATTAAAAGTTAATAAGAAATTAGTAAAAGAATTATCTTTTATAATTAATAGTTTTATTAAATTTTTATATTAAAATTATGCCTACTTTAGAGAAAAAACAGCTAGTAAATGATCCCTTAGAGAAGGTTGTTGAAGAAATTATTAAGACCTCTGGTTTAGATGATTTGCCGCTCGGCGATCATAATTATCTGAAAGAACATTTATTATTACAGTTAAATCGTCGTTTAGGCTTAATTATTACCGGAAATTTAAATGAAGAAGGTTTAGAAAAATATAGCCAACTTTTAACTGATGGCCCAGTGCCCGATCCCGTTAAATTACAAGTCTTATTAGAGAAATATATTCCCGATTATCAAGAAAAGATTAAGGTCGGCCTAGATGAATTCATTAAACAAATTTTAGCCAGTTTAACTAACAAATAATCATATGGCCTTCGGAGCAATTAAATTTCCTAAAATTTTTAAATCGAGTCAAGAACCCCAGCCTTCTTTTTATGAAGCTGATCAGCAAAAAGAGGAACAGTTAAAGGAAGAGTTGGATCCGATTAGAAAATTTTGGCTAGAAAGAACCAGTGAGCTTACTAAACAAACTTATGAGTTAGTAATTACCGAACCCGATCCGCAAGATCCTGGTAAAGTCATTGGCCACCTAAATCAGTTTTCCAATTACCATGACTATTTAGAAGCCTTAAATAGATTAACGCCTGAGCAGTTAAGTAATCTTGGTCCCGATGCCTGGAAAGACCATAATAGTGGCGAAGCTTGGTCCGGTCAGAGAATTGTTAACGATCAAGATTTTAAGAAAAGGCTGGCCGAAGGTGATTTAAAAAAGTATCAGGATGAGTATAACCATTTTGTTTCCATGACTTTAGACGGACGGACAGCTGACGAGTACCAGACAGTCGCCGCCGCCGCTCAAGATCCCGTTAATCGGGCGGAATTTGAAAAATTTAAAATTGAACAAGGTAATATTAAGGGTGCCGAATATCGCGATTTAGACTATGCTAAAACCGAATTAAGTCGGGAATTAGATTTTGTGATTGATCGGTTATTAAACGATGGTTTGGTTAGTAGTTTAGATGCAATTTCTAAAAAAACCGGTTTGAGCTATCAGGAAGTGGAGGAAATTTATCAAGCGCAAGAAGAAAATATTATCGCCGCCGCTAAGTCAGAAATTAATAAAGAAACTAGCTTAAAGAAGAAAATCGCTTTAACCGCCGCCAAATCGGGGATTTATATAGGCGCTGGTATTTTAGCCGGCACGACAACAGCCGCGACCTTGGGGATTGGCGGTGTCGTGGGCGCTTCAGTGATTGCTGGTGCTAGAATTATTGATCGTTTTGTAACCGAAAAGATCGGTCAAAATAAATTAGACAAAAAAGTTGAGGAAATTAAAAAAGCGAAAACTGGTCAAGACAAGGAAGCGATTAAAAATCGTTTTGTCGCGGCGTTGGCTCTTAAAAAAGAGTTGCAGATTAGAGGCGTCGTCGTCGGGGACAGAGATAAATCAACCGGCAAATATATTGGTGAATATATCACAAAGCGCTTCGAAGAGCTTAATGCCGCCGGCGATCCCCAGGCTGATCGTTACTATGGCCGGGAAAATGTTTCTAAACAGTTTGATGTTTTTAGGAGTTTACAAGAAATTGACGAGGCCAACCAAGCCTTAGAAGATAAAATAAATAAGCCGACCTGGTTTGATAAATTAAAAAAAGTTGAAGATAAGCTAAGCGGCGCTACGGTTGAGAAAAAAACGATTAGTACAGCCGCTTTAATCGGTGTTGGTTTGGCGGCGCGGCAGATTCCCGGCGTCCGGCAGGTTTTAGCCGGTTATGCCGGCTGGAAATTAGGCGGACTGGCCGCTGATTTGACTACGAAAAAAGCAGAGCGAAAATATTCTACAGATCACTTGGAATTTTATTTGCAAGGAGATTTAAATAATTATGATTATTTAGAGGCCAGAAAAATGCTGTTGGATAAAGAGTTGCAGAAAAAAAATCCGGAAGCGGTTTTAGCGCTTAGCAAAAAAATTCAAGAATTTGAAGCAGGACGGATTAATAAAGGAGTGCTAACCGCCGAGAGTGCTAATGATTATTTTGAAAAAACCTTAAAAAAGGATAAAAATGAAAAAAGATTGGTTAATGTTCTTAGATTTGCGACTCGTTCCGCGGGCGCGGTCCTTGGTGTCGCCCTGGGAGAATTAGCTCATGATCTCGCTCATCATTTTAGCCATAATAATCAAACTGGCAACAGCCGTAATCCTGACAAGACAACGGTTGATGATTTAGATAAACAAGACGAGAACCCAGAAGTCGATAGCGATACAGTCTCTGATGCAGATACAGTTCAAAGAACCGATACAACGCGGGTCGATACCACGCAGTTTGTCAATCAAGAGCCGGCCGTGCCGTCGGGTGAGATAAGCGGCGGAGAAACGAATACTTTTACAGATGAAATTTCTAATGTCGGTTTAAAAGTCGGGCAAACCGATTCAGTTTGGCGATCAACCGAACAAATTTTTAATGATCATGCCAAAGAATTAGGTTATCAAGGAGATTTAAATAATCCTGACGAACTGCATCAGTGGGCCGAGGTGCAAACTGCCAAAGCGATTAATAATACCAGCGACTTAGATGATAAAGTTTTTGAAGGTAATAAGGTTGTCTTAGAGAAAGATGCGGACGGTAATTATTCTGTTCGGGTTGAAGAGGGAAGCGGATATAAGCCAGGTAGTTTAGAGACCGGAGATCAAGAAACAGAATCAAATTATAAAACCGAAGAAACTAAAATTGATTCAGAAGAGATAAAAACTGGTTCGGATAATTTGGCTAGTGATGATTTTACGCCGACAAACAGGGCAGGGATTGCGCAAGAATTTTCAAATATTAAAAGATCAGAGCTCAGTCCCGAATTATTTGGTATAAAAAATAACAATAATTTGGAGGCCAGTGATCTTCAAGAAGTAGCTTTAAACAGCGATTCCAGCGTCGAGCAAATTAATCAGGATTCTGACGATGATTTAAACAAGAAAGAATTATTTAACATGTTCCAAACTCAAAATCAAGGGAAGCTAAACCCTTTTGCATTTCCCGATGATGAGTCAATAACGGTCGATAATTTTTCTAAAAACGTTAAATTATCAGAAGGAGAATGGGATAAGATAAATGAACTAACTGATCGTTTGCACGAAGGGAAAAGAATCACTAAGGCTAATCTGTTCTCCGAATTTGAAAAAATAAAAGGGAAAGGAGAACAATTTACTAATCTGGAAAAAATGCAGATAAAAAATATTTTTAATGACCACCATGATTTAAAACATGAAGAATTAAAGCAAAAAATAAAAGAAATTTTTATTGGATTCAAGATCGACAAAAAATAAGTAAAATTGACAAATAATAAAAATAGGCTAATATCAGCCTATTTTTATTATTAAGAAAGACCGGCTAATTCATTAAAAAGATTAAAATATTCAACTTGCTAAAATAGCCAAAATCCGCTAAAATTTAAGTAGTTAAATAAGACTATTTTTATAAAATCCAGGCTCGAAAAGGGTCTGGAACTAATTTAGTTATATGTCAAGATTATCGATTGCCGCAGCTAAACAACAAGCGAACGGTGAAGTAAGTTTAGCCGGTTGGGTACGTAATTTACGGGCGCATAAAGGAATTATTTTTATCGACTTGGCGGATATCTCTGGTATCATGCAAGTCGTTTTTGTTTCGGCTGATAATGCCGCTAATTATAATTTGGCAGAAAAATTAACTCTAGAAAGCGTAATTAAAGTATCTGGTCTCCTTAAAGAAAAGCCCGCTAAAAAAAATGAAGAAAATCCCCAGAAAGATTATGAGCTTGCCGCTACTAAAATTGAGTTGATTTCTTTGGCGAATGAAAATTTGCCGATCCCAGTTTTAACTAAATCTGATAACGAAGCTAATCTCGACAATCGCTTAGACTGGCGCTGGCTTGATTTACGTCGTCAAGAAAATCAATTGATTTTTAAAACTTGGACAAAATTAGAGGAAGGTTTTCGTGATTATTTTAAAATTAATGATTTTATTCAGATTTACACTCCTTGTTTCATGAGCACCGCTTCCGAAACCGGCTCAGAAGTTTTTGAAGTAAAATATTTCGATCGGCAGGCTTATTTATCTCAATCACCACAATTTTATAAACAAATGGCGATTGCTTCCGGCTTAGAAAAAGTTTTTATGGTCGGTTCGGTTTTCCGCGCGGAATTATCTTTTACTACCCGGCACGTAACCGAATTCACGGGTTGGGATTTTGAAGCAGCTTATCTGAATTCTCATCAGGAGATTATGGAAATTGAAGAGGATTTGCTTATTTCCGGCTTTAAAAAAGTAACCGAGGATTTGGGTTTAAAAATTGACGTGCCGCTTAAGCCGTTTCCGAAGATTACTTTTTCAGAAGCAAAAAAGAAATTAGCGGCCGCCGGGGTCAAAAGTGAAAAAGATTTTGATTTTTCAACCGAGGAGGAAAAAGTTCTAGGGGAAATTATCAAGCAAGAGCTGAAGCATGATTTTGTTTTTGTGACTGATTACTCAATCGAAGCTCGTCCTTTCTATCATATGTGCCATGAAGACAATCCTAAACTAACTAAAAGCTTTGATTTGCTTTATCAGGGTCTAGAAATTACGACTGGAGCGATCCGCGAACATCGGGTCGAGATTTTAGAGAAGCAGGCGATTGCTAAAGGAATGAACTTAGAAGAATTAAAAGATTATTTGAATTTTTTTCGCTATGGTTGTCCGAATCATGGCGGCGTTGGTATCGGCCCAGGTCGGATTATTATGAAAATGCTGGGTCTTAATAATATTAAAGAAGCTTGTTTCTTGCCGCGGGATGTTAAACGCTTAACCCCCTAAATAACTAAATTAAATAAGATTAATCGGTTATTAAAAAAATATGTCTCGGATTTTAATTAAAAATTTGTATCAAGATACTAAAAAATATTTAGATCAGGAAATAAAAGTTTCTGGCTGGGCGCGGACGACCCGCAGCTCTAAAGAGTTTGGTTTTATTGAACTTAATGATGGCTCTTTTTTTAAGAGTTTGCAAATTGTTTTTGCTAACGATTTAAGTAATTTTTTGGAAATTGAAAAAACGAGCGTTGGTTCATCTTTAGAAATCGACGGAATTTTAGTTGATTCGCCGGCGGCCGGACAAGCCTTTGAATTAAAAGCGAAGAAAATTACGATTTTGAATTTAGCCCCGGAAAATTATCCGCTGCAGAAAAAGAAACATAGTTTCGAATTTTTACGAGAAATCGCACATCTGCGCGCTCGCGGTAATACTTTTTCGGCCGTTTTTCGTTTACGTTCAGTTTTAAGTTACGCGATTCATAAATTTTTTCAAGAAGAGGGTTTTGTCTATGCGCACACCCCGATTATCTCCACGAGCGATTGTGAAGGGGCTGGCGACATGTTCCAAGTAACAACTCTGGATTTGAAAAATACTCCGCGCGACGCAAAAGGCGAAATAAATTACGCCGATGATTTTTTCGGTAAGAAGGCCGGGTTAACGGTTAGCGGCCAATTAAACGCCGAAGCCTTGATCATGGGCTTGAACAAAGTTTATACTTTCGGTCCGACTTTTCGTGCCGAAAACTCGAATACGACGCGCCACGCTTCTGAATTTTGGATGATCGAGCCGGAAATGGCTTTTGCCGATTTAAACGACAACATGGACTTGGCTGAAAAAATGCTTAAATATCTGATCAGTTATATTTTAAAAGAATTACCGGAAGAAATGGAATTTTTTAATAAATTTATTGATGAAGGAATTTCTGAACGTTTGAATAATATTTTAAACTCCGAATTCGGGCGGATTACTTATAGCGAAGCGATTACGATTTTAGAAAAATCCGGTGAGAAGTTCGTTTACCCGGTTAAATGGGGAATTGACCTGCAAACCGAGCATGAGAGATATTTAACGGATAAAGTTTACCAGAAGCCGGTTTTTGTGACTGATTATCCCAAAGACATCAAAGCCTTTTACATGCGCTTAAATGATGACAGTAAAACAGTGGCGGCGATGGATTTGTTAGTGCCGGGCATAGGCGAAGTCATCGGTGGCAGCCAAAGAGAGGAACGCTTGGAAAAATTAGAGAAAAGAATGGCCGAAATGCATCTTAACCCGGAAGATTACGCTTGGTATTTGGATTTGCGCAAATACGGTTCGGTTAAGCATGCCGGCTTTGGTTTAGGCTTTGAAAGATTAATTATGTATCTTTCCGGCATGGCCAATATCCGCGATGTCATTCCTTTCCCGCGCACGCCTAAGAACGCATCTTTCTAAAAATTTTTAAATTTAAATTAAGAGTAAATTAATTAAATTATATGAACAACAATCACAACGCCAAGTATGCGTTCTATTATCTCTTATCGCTGGTCGCTTTAATTTTTATGGCTTTATCAGTCGGCATGATTGCTTTCGGCATCATTGATAAAACTATTCCCGACGCCTTAAATTTTATTGCCGGCAGTTCTGATCCGCAGCTTAAATTTGCAATTTCCGCGCTGTTAATCGCGACGCCGATTTATTATTTAATCTTAAATTTGATTTATCGCGGTTTAAGAAAAGAGGAAATTACTAAGGATTCAGGGATTCGCCGCTGGTTAACCTATTTTACTATTTTAGTTTCTTCATTAATTATCCTCGGTGTTTTTATCAGCGTCATCAATAACTTTTTGTCTGGTGATCTAACTAGCCAGTTCATTTTAAAAGCGCTAGCGGTCTTTGTTATTGCGGCGGCCGTTTTCTCTTTTTATTTTTATGATATTAGACGTTCAGATTTAATTAAGAAAGATAAAATTGTTAAAATTTTTTTCTACGTTTCGCTAGTCTTAGTAATCGCGGCTTTTATTGCTTCTTGGTTTTTTGTTGAATCGCCGAAAACTGCTCGGGCGCGTCGCTTGGATCAAATTGTCGTAAATAATATCTATAGTCTAGAAAGCGCGGTTAACTCCTATTATGACCGCTATAAAAAACTTCCGGAAACATTGGCGGACATAAAAGCTGAAAAAGATATCTATTTAACCCCGAACATTTTAATTGATCCGGAAACTAAGGACCCGATTGCTTATCAGAAATTAGGCGAGAAAGATTTCCAATTCTGCGCTACTTTTAGAACCGATAGTGCGGTTACTAATGGCGGTCGAACCCTGTCATATCCTACAGATAGCAAGAATCATGCCGCCGGTTATCAATGTCTCAAGGGCAATCTTTGGAATGTAGTTAAAGCTGAACCAGTTAAATAAGTATGATTGAATTCACGACCGAAAAGTTTTCTGGACCTTTGGGGTTATTGTTAACCCTAATTGAAAGCGAAGATTTAGATATTACGGAAGTTAATTTGGCCAAAATTGCCGATGAATATGTTAACTATATTCGCGGCGCGCAGGATATTGAGCCAGAAGAATTAGCTGATTTTTTAGTTGTCGCCGCGAAATTATTATTTATTAAATCCAAAGCGCTTCTGCCGTATTTGTATACGGCCGAAGAAGATGAAGAAATTGATGATTTAGAGCGTCAATTGAGGATGTATAAAGAATTTGTGACCGCGAGCCTGAAGATTAAAGAATTGGCGGAGAGTAAAAATTTTTTATTTTTGCCGCCGTTAATTAAGAACCGCCGGGCGCAATTCAATCTGCCGGTTTTCAATGCGCCGCTCAAGGCGACCAAAGAAGTTTTAGCCGAGGTGTTTAATAAAATTTTAGTTGGCTTGGAAAAACAACAAGAAAAGAAATTGCCAGAAGAAAGATTAGAACCAAAAATCAGTATTGATGAAAAAATATTTTTGATTAAGAAAATGCTGGTTGATAAACTCAAGGTAAATTTTTCTAAGCTTTTAGCCTCAGCGAGCAGTAAGACCGAGGTCATTGTTAGTTTTTTGGCGGTCTTGGAACTGGCTAAGCAAAAAGAATTAATTTTTGAACAAGATGAATTATTTAGCGAAATTCATCTAAGTCGATTTGAATAATATATGTCATTAAAATCTCAATTAGAATCTTTATTGTTCGTCGCGATCAAGCCGCTCGGCGTCAAAGAATTAGCGACTTTAGCTAATGCGAAGACTAAAGAAGTTGAAGAGGCGCTTGAAGAGCTATCGACTGAATATAAAACCAAAGAGGCTGGCTTAGCTTTAATTAAAAATAACAGCCAGTACCAGATTACAACTGCCAGTGAAAATGCCGCCTTAGTCCAGGAGTTTCTTAAAGATGAAGCGAGCGGGGAACTATCGCAACCGAGCCTAGAAGCTTTAACAATTATCGCCTATCGCGGGCCAATTGCTAAGTTAGAATTAGAAAGAATCCGGGGGGTTAATTGCAGTTTAATTATCCGTAATTTGCTTTTACGCGGCTTAATCGAAGAAAAGTTTGATAAGATTAAACAGGAATATTATTATACGGTCACTCATGATTTTATTCGGTTTTTAGGGATTGGCAGCACTAAAGATCTGCCAGACTATGAAAAATTAAATCGCAGCGAAACTATTAACGAAATCCAACAACATGCTGGGGAATCTGTTGCTTAATTTAATATTATTGTTATTTTTTCGCGGTGATTACCCGGCGATTGTTAATCCGGAAGCTAAGATTATTTCTTTAAAATCCGGCGTGAAAGAAATTAATGTTACGGCTGAGCGCAGCGCGGTGCTGGCGGCGGCCGATCGTTTTTTCTTATATTGCAAAGAGGCGGATGTTGTTCAGCCGATTGCCAGCATTACGAAACTCATGACTGCTTTGGTTTTTTTAGAAAATAATCCTGGTTGGGATAAAATTTATACAATTACTGAAAATGATAAAGTTGCCGGCGGCCGTTTAAATTTATTCTTAGGTGAAGAAGTGAGCGTTAAAGATTTATTTTATACTAGTTTAATTGCTTCTGATAACGGCGCGACGATCGCTTTAGTACACACGACAGATTTAAATGAGGAGCAGTTTGTTAAAAAAATGAATGAGAAAGCCAAGAATTTAGGTTTAAAGCAAACAAAGTTCGTTGATCCGATTGGCTTAAGCGATAATAATGTTTCCACGGCCCGAGAAGTTGCTTTTTTAGCTAAAGCCGCGCTGCGCCGAGAAGAAATCAGCCAAGCCACTGAAAATAAAGAATATAAATTTACAACTTTGGGCGGTCAGGAGAAAAAAATCGAATCCACTGATTACTTGTTGTTTGATTCAGCGCCTAATTCTTTTCAAGTTTTAGGCGGTAAGACCGGTTACACGGATCAAGCCGGTTATTGTTTTGTCGGTCGCTTTAAAGATCCCAGCGGCCGCGAAGTGATTTCGGTTATTTTAAACAGCCCTGGCAAGAATGAACGCTTTAAAGAAAGCAAAGCCTTGGTTAACTGGGTTTTTCAAAGTTATAACTGGCCAAAATAATTAATTTAAGTTTCGGTTTAATTTTTAAAATAATTTATGCCCTTGTTGAACGATCTCTATTTTAAATTCCGTCATCTTTTCGCCAATCATTTTCCTAAAATATATTGTTTCTGTGAAAATCGTAAAGCAATCGTTAAATTTTTCATTGCCGGTTGCTTCGCGGGCGCGACCGATTTAGTTTTTCTTTTTATTTTTCACGGCATATTAAAATGGGGCATTGTTGTCTCGACTAGCGCCGCTTTTGTCCTTTCTTTTCTGGTCAGCTTTACGCTGCAGAAATTTTGGACTTTTAGAAATTATAATAAAGGGATGGTCGGTCAATTAGCGCTTTATATCTTTAATGCTTTTATCGGTCTTAATATTAATGGTTTCTTAATGCACCTCTTAGTTAATCGTTATCATATTTGGTACATTTTATCGCAGATTGCTGTTAATCTTTTCTTGGGATTCTGCAATTTTATAATCTATAAATTCGTTATTTTTAGAAATAATAAAAATGAAGTTGATTGCCAATAAAAAACAATTGAGCGAAATGCCAGAGAATTGGCTAAGACATGCCGGCTATGCCCTTATCCCCGAGCGGGAAAATGGAGAAATCAGTTTCGCCCGCCGCTTTAACCGTGACTTATATCCTCGTTTCCATGTTTATTATCAGTGGGAAAAAAATTCTAAAAACGAAGAAATAATAGTTTTTAATTTACATTTGGATCAGAAGAAACCTGGTTATCAGGGTTTTAATCGCCATAATGCCGAATATGACGGTGAAGTCGTCGAGCGGGAAGTGGCGAGACTAAAAAGCCTTTTAATACCAGAAATATTTAGGTTGGATTAAATTTTAATATGGGCCAAGCGGAAGAAATAAAATCAAAGTTGGATATTGTCGAAGTGATTCGCGAATATGTGCCGGTCAAAGCGGTTGGCGCTAATTTTCAGGCGCTTTGTCCTTTTCATAATGAAAAAACGCCGTCTTTCGTAATTTCTCCGGAGAAACAAATTTGGCATTGTTTCGGTTGCGGCCGCGGCGGCGATGTCTTCGCTTTTGTCATGGAAAAAGAAGCTTTAGGTTTTATGGAAACTCTCCGTTTATTAGCGCCTAAAGCCGGGGTGACTTTAAAATATGAAAACGCCCAGGAGTATTCCAAACGTAATCGGATTTTAGATATTTTAGAACTAGCCGGTAAATATTATGCGCATTTATTAAATCAACCGGCCGCTAAGAATTTGAAAGAATATTTGTTAAAACGCGGTTTGAGTGAAGAAATAATCATTGACTGGCAATTAGGCTATAGTCCTGATTCCTGGGATAGTTTATACAATTTTTTGAAAGCCCGGCCTTTGAGCGGCCAGAAATATACTGATGAAGAAATATTCTTAGCTGGGTTGATTGTAAAAAAAGAGGGAGGCCGCGGCTATTACGACCGCTTCCGCGATCGAATTATGTTTCCGATTTTTGATGTTAATAATAATATCGTGGCCTTTACGGCGCGCGTTAATCCGGCTAAAGAAAAAACGGAAAAAATGGGAAAGTATATCAATAGCCCACAAACCAATGTTTATGATAAAAGCCGGGTTTTATTTGCCTTAAACAAAGCAAAAAGCGCGATTCGTAAAGATGATTTAGCGATTGTCGTGGAAGGGCAGATGGACGCGATTTCTTGTCATCAGCATGGTTTTGAAAATGTGGTTGCTTCTTCTGGGACAGCGCTGACAACGGAACAAGTGACACTCTTAAAAAGATTTACCAATAATGTCGCTTTGTCCTTTGATATGGATGACGCCGGGCAATTGGCGGCCGACCGAGGGATAAAAGAAGTGCTGGCTCAAGAAATGAGTTTAAAAATTATCACTCTGCTCGGTTGGAAAGACCCGGATGAATGCCTAAAAAATAATCCGGCTGATTTTAAAAAAGCGGTGGCCAGCGCCAAACCAATGCTGGAATATTATTTAGAAAAAATTTCCGCTGATTTAGATTTAGGCCAGGTGGAAAATAAGAAGCTGGTGACTAAAAAAATGTTAACGATGATTTCTTTGGTTAATAATAAAATTGAAAAAGACTTTTGGTTGCGGAAACTTAGCGAATTAGTGGATGTTAAAGAGGAGCTGTTGCGAGAGAGCTTAGAAAAGAAAGAGACTCCGGCCAGCGTAAATAAGAATAGGAAGACTGAGCTAAAGCCATTAATTCATTTAAGCCGAGAAGAACGCTTATCTGAATTACTCTTGTCGTTGATGGTCAAATTTCCTGATTTGATTAGTTATATTTTAAGTAATTTAGAGCCGGAATATCTAGTCGGTGAGGAAAATATTGAATTTTACAAGAGTCTGATTATCTATTATAATAAGGCTGCCTCTTTGGACTATGAACACTTTCGTCTTTATCTAGAAGAAGCGGACGGTCAAGCCGAAAATCTTTTAGATAAGCTGATTCTCCTCGGCGAAAAAGATTTTTATAGCCACGACGATAATCAGGCGAGAACTGAAGTAATTAAAATTATTGTCGATTTGAGAAAATATGGCGTGCAGAAGAAAATTAAGAAATTAGAAAAAGAAATCGCCCGCGCCGAGAAAGAAAAAAATACGGTGGACTTAGAAATTCTCATGAAAGAAATAAAAAATTTAACGGATCAAATAAATAGTATTAACTTAAATTAAATATGGCGAAGAAAAAGCCGGTGAAAAATAAAAAAATTAGACCCATGAAAAAAGCTAAAACGGCGCCAACTCCGAAAAAGACGTATCATCAAGCTAAGAAGAAAACTAAGAAAAAGATTAAAAAAGTTGTTTCTCGGCCAGTCAAGCTTAAAGCCAAGGAGCAAGCGCATCAAGTAGTTAAACCCTCGGAAGAAACAATGCAACGCTTGATTGCTAAGGGCCGTTTACGCGGTTTTATCACGGAAACCGAATTGTTATATTTGTTTCCCGAGGTCGAAGAATATGTTTATGAGTACGATGTCTTTTTAGGAGAGCTGCAAAAAAGCGGCGTCAGAATCGCTGAAGATTCCGGGCGGATTTTAGATATGGCCGAAAAAAAAGCAGCTGAACCGCCGCTGACCGGCCGCGCCTTAGCGCACCAGAATGCTTTAAATATTGATTTATCAAAATTAAGCGCCGACTCCATTCAAATGTATCTAAAAGAAATCGGCAAAGTGCCGCTCCTGACCGGCGAAGAGGAAGTTGAGCTCGCCAAGCGGAAAGAAAAAGGCGACAAGGAAGCGGAAAAGAAAATCATTGAAGCCAATTTACGGTTAGTCGTATCGATTGCTAAAAAATTTGCCGGCGCCAAGGGGATGAGCCTTTTAGATTTGATTCAGGAAGGCAATATCGGTTTATTTCGTGCCGTGGAAAAATTCGAATATCGCAAAGGTTATAAATTTTCAACTTACGCGACCTGGTGGATTCGCCAGGCGATTACCCGCGCTTTAGCCGACCAATCGCGAACGATTCGCATTCCGGTTCATATGGTTGAAACCATTAATAAATTCCAACAGGTGCAAAGAAATTTGATTCAGGAATTAGGCCGCGAGCCGCTAGCTGATGAAATCGCCGCCGAGATGGGCGAAGAATTAGATAAGGTCCGCTACATCATGAAAATTTCTCAGGATACCATATCTTTAGAGACAACGATTGGTGATGATGAAGAAGATTCAACCTTGGAAGATTTTATTGAAGACGTTAAAAATGTCACGCCGGATCGCGCCGCCGCTTTGCAACTTTTGCGCGATTACGTAAAAAATATTGTTGCTCAGCTTTCGCCGCGCGAACAGAAAATTTTAGAAATGCGTTTTGGCTTGGTTGACGGTGTCGCTCATACTTTAGAAGAAGTCGGCCAGGAATTTGAAGTCACTCGCGAACGCATTAGGCAAATTGAATCTAAAGCCTTAGAAAAGATTAGGAAGTTTAAGGGATTAGAGAAGTTGAGGGATTATTAATTATTATAGTATGAGTAAAGAGAAGTTGATTTTCCATAAGAATTACACGCGGGACACAATCATGATCCTACAACAACTCTGGCCGATGAGCATGGAGGAAGGCTTGGGCGAGATTGTCCCGAAAAACCCCTATCGCCCCTCGGTCGTGGATTATCTTCGTAATGGATCCTGCGAAATCTGGGAAAATGATAAAGCAGTTGATTATATTAAAAGGGAGTTTGTAAAATTCAGCCAAGAGAAGCCGCGCGAAGCGCTGCTTTTTCTTAAACGATTTGAAACAAAAAATAAGCCGCTGGAAAAGATCTGGCGGCGCGGCGTATTAGGAAGCCTGAAAGAGCTCAAAGATTTTATCGCCCTGGTTCGGGACAATATGGCCGGCGACCTCTTTATTCTCTATATTTCCGACGAAGAGCAAGTGAAGGGCGCAGTTAAGCGCCGAGTCTATGAACTTCGCGATGGCGACCATTTTTTTTCATCTTCCAATAAAGTCTTTATTAATACTGTTAAAAAATTATTTCCGCGCATCAAGGATTACGTCAATGCGGTTCGCTGTGAGGATTTAGACAAGATGCCGAGTGTTGCGGAAATGAAGCGGCGTTATAAGAATTATATTTACGCGTCGGGTGGGTATAATAAAGTTGAGACTTTAGAAAGTTACGCTAAAAAAACCGGCTATCGTTTTGTCGGTAGTAAGGTTAAGACAGTAACTGGAATATTAAAAGGTCAGACCGCTTGCCCAGGTAAGGTGATTGGTCGCGTCAAGCTTATTTATACGACTAATGATTTGGTTAAGGTCAAGAAAGGCAACATCATAGTTTCGCCGATGACAACCGCTAATTTTATGCCGGCACTTCAGAAAGCCGCCGCTTTTATTACGGATGAAGGCGGGATTGCCTGCCATGCAGCCGTCGTCGCTAGAGAATTAAAAAAACCTTGTCTTATCGCTACCAAAGTCGCGACCAAGGTTTTTAAAGATAATGATTTAATTGAAGTTGATGCCGGAGCAGGGTGGGTTAAGAAAATAAAATAATATGCAAGTTCCGAGACGAAAAGGAGACGCGCGCCTGAACCAAAAAGTTGATCCCTACCTAACCGCAGGGAAATATCAGGAAATGGTTGCGAAGCTAGAAAGGATGCTCGCTTCACGACCCAGATTAGCCGAGGAGGTGAAGCGTTTGGCGGAGATGGGGGATTTCTCGGAAAATGCCGGTTATCAGCTAGCCAAGGGCCGTTTAAGGGGTTTAAACCAGCGGATACTAGATCTTGAGAACCATTTGAAAGTCGCTGTTATAATTAAAACTAATCCGAAGGCGGAGACCGTCCAAATCGGCAGCCGGGTAACGCTTAGGAAGGATGGAAAAGAGAAGGAATATACAATTTTAGGCTCAACCGAGAGCGATCCGATAAGAGGCGTCATTTCTTATAGTTCGCCTTTGGGAGCGGCTCTGATGGGGCATAAGGAGGGGGAGGAGATTAAAGTAAAATTAGCTGGCGGGAAAGAAACAGAATATAAAATCATTAAGATTGAAATATAGATATGAAAGAAGGAATCGCAAAAAAGCTAATGGCCGTGGCAGCTAAGGAAGCGGAAAAGGCGGCTAAGAGTAAGACTAGTAACCGGCCTTTCGGTGCGGTTTTGGCGGATAAGGAGGGAAAAATTATTGTAAAGGCTGGTAATACCACTAAGTCGGATATGGACATAACTGCTCATGCTGAGATGAATCTTTTAAAAAAGGCTTTTAGGAAACTGAAAACCGTTGATCTTTCCCCTTATATACTGGTCGCGAATGCCGAACCTTGCTCGATGTGCGCCTCGGCTTGTATTAAGGCTGGAATAAAGTCTTTTTATTATGGACTGCCTAGAGAAAAATCCAGTAATCCTTATTTAGGTTTGAAAGAGGTAGCGGTTAAGTCCAATGGGAGGATAACGGTTAGGAAGATAGCTTGACATAAGGCAGTGATCTGTTATTATATTAGTGAATATTTCAATTGAAATATTTTGTTTTTTAGGCGGAGTCAGGCTTAAATAGCTAGATTCCATAGAGACAACCAAATATTCCCGGGTAGCGCAGCGGTAGCGCAGTTGGCTGTTAACCAATTGGTCGTCGGTTCGAATCCGACCCCGGGAGCATTGAAGAAAAATCGCTTTTATTTGTGATTTCAGAGAGCTGTTTATATGGCTCTTTGAATGAAATATTAGCGATTTTTTTGTTGCCGATTTCAGCGTTCCAAAGTAGAGAAAATAAGACTTCTCGTTTTTTCTCAAGAGATAATGTCAGAAAGCTATTTTTCAGTCTTTTTGGCTCTAAAAATACATTTTTTATCCGTTCCAAAGTATCCGTGCCTGCCTCTTTTAATTTCTCTTTTAAGTCGCTTAAATCCTTTAAAGCGTTAACCTCTTCGTTGTTCAGTTGCTTGTCCTTGGCCTCGTAAACGGCCTTGTCTAGCGTTTTATCAAGATAGGCGTCAAGTAGAGTATTCCGTCTTTCCTTGAGCCTGGCGAGCCTGTTTTTAAGGTTTAATTCCAGTTCCTCTAAATATTGTAAATTACCCTCGCCCTGTTCTTTTTTGGTCTGATAGCACATCTCAATTAGCTCCTCGTCAAATATCAGCTTATCAAATACGCCTAATAATTCTTTATCTAAATAATCCTCGGTTAAATAAACTTTATGCTCCTGACAGGTATTTTTGCCGTTGGTACAGTAATAATAAATATGTCGTTTCTTCTTTAGTGTGGCTGTTAGCAGACAGCCACACTTGGCGCATTTAAGTAAGCCCCGAAAAGCAAAAGGAATAATTTGGCTTTTTACATGTTTCTTTACGCCTAAAATAACTTGAACATCATCAAATAAGGCTTTAGTAATGATCGGCTCATATTTTCCTAAATATTTAACGCCGTCTTTTTCCATAATTCCGCAGTAGAAAGAATTAGATAATATCCGATGTATTGTACTCGGATAATATTTCTTTCCGCCTCGACTTCTGAATCCGTCTTCAAATAAAATCTGCGATATTTCTTTGACTCCATAACGGCCAGTATTATACATTTCAAAAACTCGTCTGATAAATTTAGCCCTAGGTTTATCAATAATAATCTTTAGGTCTTTGTTTAAATAGCCGATCGGCGCCAGATTAGGCCAATAGCCTTGAGATAGTTTAGCTCTAATTCCTCGTTTTACATTTTTACTCAAGTCCAAAATATATTGGTTAGCCATTCCGCTTTCTACATTAAAGAGCAAAGCATTGTCGCCTGGCAGATATTGCCGTTCCATTGTTTGGATAATCTTTAATTGGTTTTGTTGCAGGAGCCATTGAATAGTCGCCGAGTCTATTGGATTACGAGAAAGCCTATCAATTTTCCAACAGATAATACCGTCAATTTTACCTCGCTTGATCAAATTGATAAGTTCAGAAAATTGCGGTCGGTTATCGGGCTTCTTGGCCGATTTGCTTTCTCTAAATGTTTGGATAATTTCCAAACCTAAATTATCCGCCATTTTAATCATTTCTTGTTCTTGAGAATCCAAAGACAAGACTTGCCGATTATCGTCTTCGGTAGACTTTCGGCAGTAGAGGGCGTATTTAGTTGTGATTTTTGCATTTTCCATATACAATATAATTAGTTATACTTTAATGAAATTTTATGAAAAAATTTATAATTATTGCACTGTTATTTCTTGTGTTGCCTGCAACAACGGGGGCCGAAGTTTCTGATTATATAAGCGATAAATATCATTATTCCGTCATGATCCCTAATAATTGGGTTGAAATTCCCAAGACCACTATCGATAGTGCAATGCAAAAAATGGCAGATACAACAAAGGGACAATTCATTGATTATAGTGTCGGTTTTCAGCTAGACAAAAATACTGATTTTCAATACCCTTATATACTGGTTCAGAGTAAAGAGGTTGACACTCCGTCTTATAATGAAATAATTAATACATTTAAAAGCGATAAATTTTCCAAGGGCGTTAATGAGGCGATAGACAATTACTCTTCTTTAATAAAAAATTCTAATTTTAATGAACCTTTTGTCGATACGGAACGAAATATTATTTTTATGAATGCCGAGGTAGTGGGAGCATATGATATAGGGAAAATTAAAATATTAATGGCTATGTTTTTGGGAAAGGAAAATATTATCCAATTTAATTTTTATTCTAAGGAATCAGATTATTCTAAAAATTTAGTAGTTTTTAATGAAATAATTGACTCGTTTAAATATCAACAGGGATATGAATATAATGAGGAGGAGGCAAAGCAGAATGATCAGTCAAATATTTGGGAAGACGCAATTGGAAAGGGTATTGGCGGGGCTATAGTAGGGGCTATCTTTGTTTTAATTTTTAGAAAGAAAAAAGGAAAACAAGAAATTGTTGAAAATAAGGAGTCTGACAAAAAATAAATAATTTAATGAAAAGTCTTCTAATCCAATAAGGGCTTTTTTATAATCAAAAAGGACAGTCCTGATTGACCCAAAGAAATAAGTTAACCCAAGGGCTAATTTATCGTTTGGCAGAACTGTCCATTTCGAGCGACAAATAGGTATTTTGTTAAAAAAATACCTTGGGGCAATTCTTATTTCTTTAGGTCAATACCTTTAATATACTCTTTAATTTCATAAAAATCAAGAATAAGTTTCCAATATCTCATTAATGCGGTCTTCGGCGCGAGGATTATTGGACAGATCATATTGCCAGTAATTGAGCCAACGCAGATAATTTTTCGGTTGTCCGACCGTATCGTTAATATCGCTGTTATTATATTCTGTTTCGCCGTCTCTTTTATAGACCAGACAATCCGAGGGAATTTCCGATTCTATCAAATCAATTACTTCTTCAAAATATTGCTCTTGCGGTTTGAGTAGTCCCTTGCTCGTGATGTATTTTTTCTGTCTCGGGAATTGATTATCAAAAATAGATTTTTGGATGTATTTAATAAAGTAATCGATGATTTTCTTGAGCTGATCTTGATTTTTAATCTTCTTAAAATTCTGCTCTTTTCCGCCGACCATTATTCTCCCTTGTCCCCAAATATCTCTTAACTCGTCATAGATGTTCTTGATATAGGGCAGATTAAAAAATATCATATGGTAATGGATAGCCCCTCGCTCTTGAAGTTCAAAGACGGCCAGATATTTTAAATTGCTTTGTTTTAAGTCCTTGCCCTCAATTCCGTTAGTTTCATAATTGAGCCGTCTGATAAATTTAGTAAATTCATAATTAGCCTGTTTTAAGTCCTGAATATTTTTTTTGAATGTTAAAGTTAAAGTAATCGGTAAATATGGTTTGTTATTTGCTTTAAGCCATTTAAAGCTATTAGCGTATATTAATCGCTTAATCATTCTCTTTGATTGAAAGGTACCCCAAACACTAGACACTTTCTCCATGTGCTTCTAAACTAGAAACATATGAAAAAAGCGTTTAAGATTTCTCCGGAAATCAAGGAACAAATCCTCAAGCGGGTGAAAGAAGAGA
>Ga0172375_10000198_pt1 | contig 93695 bp, 88 predicted proteins | sample LakKiv1m_FD_114537 | JGI IMG/M metagenome (GOLD analysis project Ga0172375, IMG submission 114537) | Freshwater microbial communities from Kabuno Bay, South-Kivu, Congo - kab_092012_11.1m | ecosystem: Environmental > Aquatic > Freshwater > Lake | place: Democratic Republic of the Congo...
CTACCTGCGCGAATCCGAGTTGTTGAGATAAAAGGCAGAGAGATAGAAGAATCGATAATATCTTTGCGCTTTTCCCTTTCATTACTTACTCCTTTTAAAAGTGATTACACAGATTCTTAAAAAAATTACACAGATTTAAGGCTCTGGATTTAATCTGTGTAATCTTAGTTCAAATCTGTGTAATCATTTTGTTTATAAAAGTTTTTAGTTTGAAACAATAAAAAAGCCAGAATAACCCCTCTAGGTTAATCCGGCTTCAATTTCCGTGGCATCCCTTCACCCCTCCAGGTGAATGGATACCGGATTATCTATAAAAACTGCTAATTTTAAAGAAGTATAACATAAGAAGGCGCCTTCGTCAAGGTTGTGAGGCAGAAACTTTGGGTGGGGGTGGGTAGTTTGGGTGGGTTAGGGATGTGGATGAGGGCGGGGAAAATCCCCCATCCTCATCCCAACACCTTAACCCACCCCAACACCTACGACCTAACACCCGATTTAATACATCCCTCCCATCCCACCCATCCCGCCTCCGGGCGGCATTGGCGGCATCGGCTGTTCTTTTTCAGGTTTATCGGCGATCAATGTTTCGGTTGTAAGCAGCAGGGCTGCGATACTCGCCGCGTTCTGCAAAGCCGAGCGGGTGACCTTAGTCGGGTCGATTACGCCGGCCTCGATCATATCCACATAAGCATCCTGCGAAACATCATAACCTATGTTGGTCTTTTCCGCTTTAATGCGCTGGACAACCACAGAACCCTCTAATCCGGCATTCTGGGCAATCATCCTTAAAGGCTCTTCAATGGCGCGCCTTACGATGTTTACTCCCACTTTTTCGTCGCCTTCTACCTTTATTTTATCCAAAGCAGGAAGACAGCGGATAAGCGCAACGCCGCCGCCCGGGACAATCCCCTCCTGGCTGGCTGCGCGGGTCGCATGCAAAGCGTCTTCCACGCGTGCTTTCTTCTCTTTCATCTCGGTTTCAGTGGCAGCTCCGACATTTATAACCGCAACCCCGCCGGCTAATTTCGCCAGGCGCTCTTGCAGTTTTTCTTTGTCATAATCCGAGTCCGTACCTTCGATCTGTTTTTTAAGTTGAGCGATACGGGCATTGATCGCCGCATTCTTTCCCGCTCCTTCGACTATGGTAGTATTCTCTTTATCGATCTTTACTTTCTTGGCCCGGCCTAAATCTTCGATATCCAGATTCTCTAATTTCAAGCCCAGGTCTTCGGTGATAGCCTTGCCGCTGGTTAAAATCGCGATATCTTCCAGCATGGCCTTGCGCCTGTCTCCGTAACCCGGGGCCTTGACTGCGCAAGCGATGAAGGTACCGCGGATCTTGTTAACGACCAGAGTCGCTAATGCCTCGCCTTCGACCTCTTCGGCAATAATCAGAAGAGGCTTACCGGCGCGGGCGATCTTCTCTAATAATGGAAGAATATCCTTTATTGAAGTAATCTTCTTTTCATAGATAAGGATATAGGGATCCTCCAGAAGCACTTCCATCCTCTCGGCATCAGTCACGAAATAGGGCGACAGATACCCTTGATCAAACTGCATACCTTCCACGGTCTCTAAGGTAGTGGCGGTCGATTTCGCTTCTTCAACCGTGATTACACCGTCCTTGCCTACCTTATCCATAGCTTCAGCTATTAACTCGCCGATTGTTTTATCGGCATTAGCTGCGATGGTGGCGACCTGCGCGATCTCTTTTTTGTCTTTAATTGGCGTTGAGAGCTTGCCTAATTCTTCGACTATCTTTTCGACTGCTTTCTCAATGCCGCGCTTTAATTCCATAGGGTTTCCGCCGGCAGTCACGTTTTTTAAGCCTTCGCGGTATATCGCCTCGGCCAAAAGTGTCGCGGTAGTTGTACCGTCTCCGGCAATATCCGAAGTCTTTTCCGCGACTTCCTTGACCATCTGGGCGCCCATATTTTCAAAAGCATCCTCCAGGTCGATCTCCTTGGCTACGGTAACACCGTCCTTGGTTATGGTAGGCGAGCCGAACTTCTTGTCGATTACCACATTGCGGCCCTTGGGCCCCAGGGTCACCTTGACTGCGGCCGAGAGCTGCTCCACGCCGCTTAAAATCTTACGGCGTGCTTCGTCACTGTAAAGTAATTGCTTTGCCATAAAAACCTCCCTTTTAATATATGATTACACAGATTAAAGCTAAGATTACACAGATCAAATCCAAATCTTAAATCGGTGTAATCTTATTTGAAATCTGTGTAATCATTTTATTTTTTTATTTAATAATTGCTAAAATATCCTCTTCGCGCATGATCAAGAGCTCATCGCCTTCCTTAGTGGTGATCTCGTTACCGGAATATTTTCCGTATAAGACCTTGTCTCCGACTTTGACTTCGGGCGCCTGCACTGAACCGTTCTCTAAAACCTTACCCTTGCCCACTGCGACAACCTTACCCTCTTGAGGTTTCTCCTTGGCCGTATCGGGAATGAGTATCCCGCCCTTGGTCTTGGTCTCCGCCTCTAAAGGCTTGACTACTACGCGATCTCCTAATGGCTTTATATCCATTTCATCCCTCCTTGTTTTAATTAGCAGTCTTTTCCTAAGAGTGCTAATTATAAAGCAAAAAAAAATCTTGTCAAGAATTTTTTTTAAAGCGGGGTCAATACGCCTCCGCTGGTAGCCGTATAAGTAACATTCCCGCTCGTCCCGGGAGTAGTCGGGTAAGCCACAAAGGTATAACCGGAGGCATTGGTTTCACAGGTATAAATATACCCGTTTGTAAGATACGGATTCGGCCAGCCGGTCAGGTTCCAGCAGTAAGTATCGGCGGTAGGCATAAACTCCTTGAATTCGGCAAAGTTGGTAGGATAGTGCCCTTTCGTCGCCATCATCACTTCGGCCGCAGTCATCAGGCTGCGGATATTGCTTTTTGCCAAAATTTCGTTTCCCCGCTGCTTCATAGCGATCAACTGCGGTATGGCTATCGCAGCCAGTAAACTGATAATACTTACCGCAATCATAACTTCAACCAGGGTAAACCCGTTTTTATTTGATCGTATCATAAATTTGTTTTAACCCCTTTGAAGTCAGGTCCGGATCAATTTCAGATACCGAATTACAGTATCGCTTGATGAGGCCAATGTTCCCTCCGGTGGCAATAACCAGGGCACTCCTTCCGATCTTATGTTTTATCCTGCGGCTTAGCTCATCGATGGAAGCTGCCAGCCCATAGACCAGCCCGCTTAAAATACTGCTCCCGGTATCCCTGCCGATAAATTCCCGGGGCATAGCTAATTTGACTTTCGGAAGCAGAGCCGTGCGTTCGTAAAGCGCGTCTAAAGAAATACCCAGGCCCGCAAGGATCATCCCGCCCAGATATTCTCTTTTTCTTGAGATCACATCGAAAGTAACGGCTGTCCCGCAATCAACCACAATTGCCGGCGCGCCGTATAGCCTGACAGCGGCATAAGCGTTGACTAAACGGTCTTGCCCTACTTCCTTAGGCTTACGGTAAAGGTTCCTAATGGGGACCCGGATATCCTTACCTATTATATAGGGCCTAGAGCGAGTCAAAACAGACAGATCGCGGACCAAGACCCCGGTTACGGTAGGGACTACGCTGCAAACAATGCTCTCCTCAACCGCCGCTTTCTTTAATAATTTCTTGAGTTTTCCGCGCGAATACCCCTTAGTGGGAATATCGAACCTGCGGGGCATCTGCTTACCACGGAACAACCCAAAGGTTATATTAGTATTGCCTATGTCAACTGTTAGTAGCACTCTTTAACTCCTTGATTTTATCTCTTAACCGCGCTGCTTCCTCAAACTGCAGATTGCGCGCAGCCAGCTCCATTTCATATTGCAGGCCCGAGATATATTTATTCAATTCGTAAACATCCCGCTCTTCACCCGTAAGATTTGCCACAAACTCTTCGGCATGGGCCAAGTCTTCTATTCCCGACCTGATCGCCTTGACGATCGAGCGCGGAGTAATCTTGTTCTTGGCGTTAAATTCCAGCTGCTTCTTACGCCTGCGGTTACACTCGGAGATAGCTTTACGCATAGATCCGGTGATATTATCGGCGTACATGATTACCGAACCGTTGATATTGCGCGCTGCCCTCCCCGCAACCTGGATAAGGCTGGTTGCTGAACGCAAGAACCCTTCTTTATCCGCGTCGAGGATTGCTACGAGCGAAACCTCGGGGAGATCCAGCCCCTCCCTTAAAAGATTTATCCCGACAAGACAGTCGAACTCTTTAAGCCTTAAGTCCCTTAATATCTTAGAGCGCTCGATGGTCTGTATATCGGAATGCAGGTATTTTACCTTTAAACCTTTCTCCTGTAAATAATTAGTTAAGTCCTCGGACATCCTCTTGGTCAAAGTGGTGACCAGGACCCTTTCATTCTTCTTAGCGCGAGCCTTGACTTCTTTGATCAGGTCTTCGACCTGCGTTTCAGTCGGCCTGATAATTATCTCCGGATCGACCAGACCCGTAGGCCTGATGATCTGCTCGATCACTTTTTCCCCGGACCTTTTAAGCTCGTATTCATTTGGTGTAGCCGAAACAAAGACCTCCTGTTTTACCAATCCTTCGAATTCCGCGAATTTCAGCGGACGGTTATCCAGGCAGGACGGAAGGCGAAACCCGTATTCCACAAGGGTCTCTTTTCTGGCGCGGTCGCCCTCATACATCCCCCCTATCTGGGGTATAGTCACGTGCGACTCATCGATGATAATCAGGAAATCGCCCTGAAAATAATCTAACAAAGAATACGGACGCGCACCGCTTGGCCTTCCCGAAAGATGGCGCGAATAGTTCTCAATGCCGTGGCAGTAGCCTATTTCTTTAAGCAAATCCAAATCGTAATTGGTGCGCGACTCCAAACGCTGCGCCTCCAAGAGCTTGTTCTTTGACCTTAAAAACCCTAAATGCTCTGATAACTCTGCCTTGATTGAGGCGATTGCCGCGTCAACCCTGTCGCCTGAAACAATGAAATGCTTTGCCGGATAAATTGCTACGCGCGCCAATTCAGTTAAATTCTGGCCGGATACGGGGTTAACCTCGGAAATCTTAGAAACTACTTCACCGTCTAATTCAATGCGCAAAGCAGTCTCTTCATAAGACGGGAAAACCTCCAGCACGTCTCCGCGTACGCGCAGCTTCCCCCGGACAAACTCATAGTCATTACGCTCATACTGGATCTTGATCAGATCTGAAATTAATTCTTCGCGCGATACTGTCTGGCCCTGCTTAATAAAGACCAGCGAGTTCTGATAATCCTGCGGCGAGCCCAGATTATAAATGCAGGAGACAGACGCGACTATCAAGACATCTTTGCGGCTCATCAATGATGTCGTTGCCGAAAGGCGCAGCCGGTCAAGCCTGTCATTTATGGAGGCGTCTTTTTCAATATAGGTATCCGTTGAAGGGATGTAAGCTTCCGGCTGGTAATAATCATAATAACTGACAAAATACTCCACTGCATTGCGGGGGAAAAATTCTTTGAACTCCGAATAAAGCTGGGCAGCGAGGGTCTTATTATGCGAAATGACTAACGTGGGGATATTTAGCCTTTCTATTACATTGGCAATAGTAAAGGTCTTCCCTGAACCGGTGACGCCGAGAAGTGTCGAATATCTTTTCCCGGAAGCAATCTGGGCGCATAATTCATCTATGGCCTTAGGCTGGTCGCCCTCGGGTTTAAAATCCGAGACTAACTGAAATTTATCCATGGTTGGAACCGGAACCCCTAGAGGACGTCGAGGCTTATATCCGTGCTCTTTACGTCATGGGTGAGTTCGCCGATAGAGATGATATCAACTCCCGCTGCGGCGAGCTTGCGCACGGCCTTAAAATCCACTCCTCCCGAGGCCTCCAGCTTGGTGCGCGGATGGTGCGAGGTAAAAGGGGTATTATCCCTGATCTTTACGGCCTTTTTGATATCCGCAAGCTCCATATTGTCTAGCATAATAACATCCGGCTTGAATCTCAAGGCGTGGTTGAATTCTTCAAGGTTCTGCACTTCGATCTCGATCTTAAATCCCTTAGGCACACTGGGTAATTTTTCATAACCCTCGGTGACTTTAATATGATTATCCTTGATCAGGATCATTTCATCCAACCCCATGCGGTGGTTATGCCCGCCCCCTACCCTGACCGCGTATTTCTGCAGTTCGCGTAAACCGGGAAAGGTCTTACGGGTATCCGTTATCTTAGTCTTGTACGGCTCGATATGTAAGACGTACTCGCGGGTCTTAGTAGCAATCCCTGACATCATACTCAAGAGATTAAGGGCTACCCGCTCCGCGCTTAAAATACTCGCCGCTTTGCCGGAGACCCTGGCGATCACCTTCTTATTTTTTATCAGCTGGCCTTCTTTTACCTGGGGGCTGAATTTAACATCTTTATCGACGGTCTTAAAGACCTTTTCCGCCACATCCAGGCCGCAGATAACGCAATCCTCCTTAACAATTAACGCCGCGTTTATCTCTTTATCCTTGGGTATGGTCAGCTGCGTGGTAATATCGCCGTTACCTATGTCTTCCACTAAAGCGTGCCTTACGATCGATTCCAGTTTGTCCGCGTCAAGCGCAGGCTTTTCTTCCGAGAGGAAATATTTAACGGATTCCATCTAATACGCCCTCCAGTTTTTTTAATGCCTCCCTCAAGTTTTTTAATTTCTCTTTTTCGCCCTCAACAATGTCAAGCGGAGCCCTTTTGGCGAAATTCGGATTCGCCAGAGTACCCTCCTTTGATTTGATCTGTGCGCGCGTACCTTCTATCTTAGCTTCGATCTTAACCCGGTATTTATCTATGTCGACAACGCCTTCCAGGGGGATGACCACGTGCGCTTCGTTTAATACGGCGACAAACTCCCCCTTGGCATGCGTGTAGTGCTCGCTGATGACAGGCTCATTGACCTTGGTGAGCTTTCTGATATACCCGCTCATACCCCTGAATAACTCCCTTTTGGCCTTTGAGGAAGAATACAGCTTAACGTCTATGATACCGGCCAACGGGACTTCCAGTTCCGCGCGCATATTGCGGATGGCATTGATGACCTCAAATACCGCGCCCATCCCGCCCTCCGCCTTCTTATCTATGATATCTTCTTGCACATGCGGCCAGGGCTGCGTCATAATCGAGTCTCCCTCACAAGCAAGTCTCTGCCAGATCTCCTCTGTAATAAAAGGCATGAACGGATGCGCCGTACGCAGAAATTTCTCCAGAATCTTATACATAACTACCTGGTTCTCTTCATTTCTAATTTCGGATTTTATCAATTCCAGATACCAGTCGCAGAACTCATGCCAGAAAAAAGCATATAGCAAGTTCGCCGCTTCGTTAAACCTGAATGTCTCCAGATTTCTATTCACCTCTTTTAGCGTTGAATAAAAACGGCTTAATATCCAGCGGTTGACCGGGCTTAAATCTTTCTTCTTAAAATAAACGCAGAGGTCTACCTTTACCTTATCCGCATCCAGGTTCATCAGAATAAAACGCGAAGCATTCCAGATCTTGTTAGCAAAATTCCTCCCCTGCTCAAAACGCTCTTTAGAGAGAAATACATCCTGTCCTTGGGCGGTTATGGAGATAAGGCTAAAGCGCAGCGCGTCCGTTCCGTATTCTTTGATGATCTCCAGCGGATCAATGACATTACCCAGGGACTTGGACATTTTCTTCCCTTCGATATCGCGCACAGTGCCGTGGATATACACGTCGCTGAAGGGCAATTCTTTCATGAACTCGAAACCCGACATGATCATACGCGCGACCCAAAAGAAGATTATCTCCGGCGCAGTGACCAAGACCGAAGTAGGGTAAAAATATTTTAAGTCCTCTTTATTTTTGAATGTCGCGAAAGGCCAGAGCCATGAGGAAAACCAGGTATCAAGCACGTCTTCGTCCTGATAAACATCCTGCTTTTTACATTTAGGGCAGGCCTTTACCGGCGTCTTTGAGACTATCACCTCATCGCAACTCCTGCAATAATACACAGGCAGACGGTGCCCCCACCATATCTGCCTTGAAATACACCAATCCTGAATATCCTCCATCCAATTAAGATATACTTTAGTCCAGCGCTCGGGATGGAATTTAATTTTACCCTTTTTGACCGCTTCTATTGCCGGTTTAGCCAGCGGCTTCATCTTTACGAACCATTGTTTGGATAAATACGGCTCGATTATAGTGTGGCAGCGGTAGCAGTGCCCGGCAGATAAGGCGTGCGGCTCGACTTTTTCCAGCAGGCCTAATTCTTTTAAATCCTCGAGAATTACTTCGCGCGCCTCAAAGCGGTCCATATCCTTATAATCTCCGGCCAGGCCGTTCATCTTGCCGTCAGGATACATTACATTGATAAACTCTAATTTATGCTTCTTGCCTAAAGCGTAATCATTAGGGTCATGCGCAGGAGTGACTTTTACGGCACCCGTGCCGAATTTCATATCTACGGAGCTGTCTGCGATGATCTTAATCTCGCGGTTAACCAGCGGAAGGATTAAGGCCTTCCCGACCAAACCTTTATATCTTTTGTCTTTGGGATTAACAGCGACAGCGGTATCACCCAGCATTGTCTCCGGGCGTGTGGTAGCCACGATTATAAATTCATCGGGGTTGCTTTTAAGCGGATATTTCAGAAAATATAAATTACCCTGCAAGTCATGATGCGGAGCTTCTTCATCGGATAGAGCCGTCTGGCAGCGCGGGCACCAGTTAATGATGTAGCTCCCGCGGTAAATCAAACCTTTCCCGTAAAGTTTGACAAAAACATCGACCACAGACTTAGAATACTCCTCATCCATGGTAAAACGCAGGCGCTCCCAATCGCAGCTTGCTCCTAATTTTTTAAGCTGGCGGATGATGGTCGAACCGTACTGCTCTCTCCACTCCCAGACCCGCGAAATAAACTTCTCCCGGCCTAAATCCTGACGCTTGAGCCCTTCCTTAGCCAGAGATTTCTCAACTACATTTTGGGTAGCGATCCCTGCATGGTCCGTCCCCGGCATCCAGAGCGCTCCCTCGCCTCTCATACGGTGGTAGCGGATGAGAATATCCTGAATGGTATTGTTTAAGGCATGGCCCATGTGCAAAATACCGGTCACATTGGGCGGAGGTATGACTATGGTGAATGGTTTAATCTTCGGGTCGGGTTTAGCGCAGAAGTACTTTTTGCTCTCCCAGAGGCCGTACCACTTATCTTCAACGGCCCCGGGATCATAACGGCTGGGCAATTCGATCATAGAGTAGCTCTATTTTACCTTATCTTTAAGCAATTTATATTCGATGCTATCCACTAAGGCTTTCCAGCTGGCTTCGATAATATTTTCATGCACGCCGATTGTACTCCAGGAAGCATCCTCATCCTGCGATTGGATTAAAACACGCACCTTGGACGCAGTCCCGGCCTTCTCATCCAAAACACGCACCTTAAAGTCAGAAAGGTGCATTTTCGAAAGGGTCGGGTAAAAATCTTTCAGCGCCTTACGCAAGGCATTGTCCAAAGCATTGATCGGGCCGTCTCCTTCGGCAGCGGTGTGCTCTTTTACCCCTTTGACCTTTAACTTGATGATAGCCTCCGAGGTGACCTTTTTATCCGAGCGCATTTCGACTACAACGCGAAAACCCTCGAGGTCAAAAAAGCTCTTGTATTTCTTAAGCGCCCGCTTCATCAGCAATTCAAAAGATGCCTCTGCGGCTTCAAAATGATACCCCTCGTGCTCCATCTTCTGGACCAGTTTAAGGATCTTTTTCGTTACCGGGTCTTCCTTGGTCAGATCCAGATCAACGCCCTTTGCCCTTAAGAATACTCCGGTCTTACCGGCTAATTCCGAGACCAGGATACGGGTATTGTTTCCGACCAGGACCGGATCGATATGTTCGTAAGTCTTGGGGTTTTTCATAACCGCATTGATATGCACCCCGCCTTTATGCGCAAAGGCAGAAGTTCCCACATAAGGCTGGTCCGGACGCTGGCGCAGATTGCTCACATCGCTGACAAAATACGAGACCCTGCTTAATTCTTTAAGCTTGTCATCGGAAATGCAATCGCAATTAAGTTTTAATTTTAAATTAGCAATAATCGGGATTAAATCCGCATTACCGCAGCGCTCGCCGATACCGTTTACAGTACCCTGGACCATATCGCAACCCGCCTCTACCGCCGCGATAGAATTTGCCACGGCCAGACCGGAATCATTATGGCAATGGATGCCAAGAGCCACTTTGATCTGCGGACGCACCTCTTTCACAACCTTAAAGACCTGCGAAGTAAGCGCGCCGCCGTTAGTGTCACACAAACAAACTGCCTTTGCCCCGGCTTCGACCGCCGTATGTAAACATTTTAAACTGTATTCTTTATTCGCGGTAAACGCGTCAAAAAAATGTTCGGCGTCATAGAAAACAGTCATCCCTTTAGAAGCCATGAAACTCACCGTATCGCGGATCATATTCAGGTTTTCTTCAAGAGTAGTCTTTAAGACATCGGCAATATGCAAATCCCAGGTCTTTCCGAAGATAGTGACGAATTTAGTCTGGGATTCCAGAAAGGCCTTTAAATTTGCGTCTTGGGCAGCTTTAGTATGCGGCCTCCTGGTCGAACCAAAGGCCACCAGCTGGGCTGTTTTAAGGGGCTTCTTGCTCATCCTAAGATAAAACTCCATATCCTTAGGATTCGAACCAGGCCAACCCCCCTCGATATAATGCACGCCTAAGAGATCCAGTTCCTGCGCAATACGCACTTTATCCGCAACAGAATAAGAGATGCCTTCCCCCTGCGCTCCGTCGCGTAACGTTGTATCGTATAATTTTACCTTTGACATGTCGTCCCCTATTTACTTAACCCGAATTTATTATGCAGCGCTTTGACTGCCACTTCTGCAAACTTTTTCTGGATAATACAAGAAATGCTGATATCGGAAGTCGAGATCATTTCAATATTTATCTTATGCTCGGCCATAGTCCCGAACATGGTCGCCGCTACCCCCGGATGCGATTTCATCCCCACGCCTACAATGGAGACCCGCGCGATATCCTGGTCTTCTATGACCTCTCCCGCTCCGATATTCCGGGCAACCCTCTTGGTTATCTTTAACGCCTTGGATAGTTCACTCTTAGCCACGGTAAACGAAAGATCGGTCTTACGCGTGTGGCTGACGTTTTGCACGATCATATCTACGCTCACACCCCCCGCGGAAAGATTCTTAAAGATCTTCGCCGCCACACCCGGCTTATCCGGGACATCGCAAATAGTCACTTTGGCTTCATTACGGTTTAAAGTAACCCCACTTAATAAGACACCTTCCATCACTTTTACCTCCTTAATAATCATAGTCCCTTTATTGTCTGAAAATGACGAACGCACATGCAAAGGCACATCGAATTTCTTAGCTACCTCTATGGAGCGCGCCTGCATCACCTGAGCACCCAAAGACGCCATCTCAAGCATCTCATCATAGGTTATCTCCTGTATTTTTTTCGCTTTAGGCTCGATGCGCGGGTCAGTAGTATATATCCCTTCAACGTCGGTATATATTTCACACTCGTTCGCCTTTAATTCCTTGGCTAAGGCAACCGCGGTCAGGTCAGAACCACCTCGGCCTAAGGTAGTGATATCCTGATCGAGGGTGACCCCCTGGAATCCCGCAACGATAACGATCTTGCCTTCTTTTAAGGCCCGGTGTATCTTATCGGCGTTGATCTTAATAATACGCGCGCGGGTGTGGCTCTTGTCGGTTATAATACCGACCTGCGCGCCGGTGAAAGAAATCGCCTCGTATCCTAATTTATGTATGGCCATGGCCAGAAGCGAGACCGATATCTGCTCTCCGGTAGATAACAACATATCCATCTCCCGCTCGGAAGGCTCGCTGGTTATTTTCGAAGCAAGGTCGATCAGTTCGTCAGTGGTATCTCCCAGCGCCGAGACTACAACCACCAGGTCATAACCTTTTTTCCTGTAACCGACCACGCGCTTAGCGACATTCTGAATACGCTCAACATTAGCTACCGATGAACCGCCGTACTTCTGTACTACCAGCCCTCTATGCATTTGTCCGTTTCTCCTCAACTCCCTTGATAAAATAATCCATTAATTCATGCCCTTTATCAAAATAAAGGTCCGACTTATCCGCCTCTCTCTCACCGTAACCCTGAAAACCTCCGGAGACGATATCCTTCCCGAAGATGCCGAAGAGCACGGGTTCTGCGGTGTGCGTCTTAACCGCTACGGGTGTTGCATGGTCCGGGAGGACAAGTATCCGGAAATCTTTTCTCTGTTTATACGCCTCGAGAATCCTGCCGACTATCACGCTGTCAAATCTTTCTATCGCGGTAAGCTTCTGGCGAAGGTCACCGTTATGGCCCGCCTCATCCGGCGCTTCGACATGGACAAAAACAAAATCATCTTTCTCAAGGCACTTTAAGGCCGCTTCGGCCTTACCTTCGTAATCCGTATCATAATAGCCCGTAGCACCCGGGACGTTTATTACATCCAGGCCCAATATCCTCCCCAGCCCCTTGATCAAATCAACGGCTGATATGACCCCGCCGCTTAATCCGTATTTATCCATAAACTTCGGCAAGGCCGGCCTCTTCCCCTGCCCCCAGAGCCAGATCATATTAGCCGGATTTTCTTTTAAATCAACCCGGACTAGATTTATCTCCTGCTTCTCCAGGAGTTCGCGGGAATTGCGCATAAGGTCAATAATGATCTGCGCGCTCTCCCCTCTGGGAAGATTCTTCGATATACTCTCCCCGGCGATATCATGCGGGGGCCTGCATTTTAAATTATCGAGGTGCTCATCCGTCCCCCTTTTGATTAAAACCAGGTGGCGGTAGCTTACCCCCGGGATAAAACGTATGCGATTGGTCCCTAAGGCAGTATCGAGGAACTTGATCAGTATGCCCGCTTCTTTGGATTTAATGTGCCCCGCGCTGTAATCGACCAGGGTGTCCCCTGACGCGGTAATAAGATTGCAGCGGAAGGCCACATCCTCGTCTTCGAGTTCGATACCCAGGTTTGCCGCTTCTAACGGGCCTCTGCCGGTATAAAACTTCTGCGGGTCATAACCCATAATAGAAAGGTTTGCGACGTCGGAAGCCGGATTCATTTTCTCGGGTATAGTTTTGACCCTGCCTAACCGGCCGTGAAAAGCTATAAAATCCATATTCGGGGTCCGGGCAGCTTCCAAAGGAGTGCGGTCTCCCAGCTCTTTCATGGGATAATCCGCCATTCCGTCGCCTACTAATACGATGTATTTCATAACTGTCGGATTAAATTACTTACTAATGCCGCCTTATTTGAATAGGGTCCGGAAACCCTATCCCCATCCACAATAAAGGCGCGATATCCGCTCCCGTCTAAAGTATTAGCTACCACTAAATCGCAGGAAGACCTGCGCATCAGCATCCTCGCCTCGCTGATAAGCTTTGCCTTGGATGCGTTAGGCTCGAATTTAAAACCTACTAACCGCGTGTCCGGGGATAATCTCTTTATCGCATTGATTATCTTTTTAGTCGGGACCAGGGTCAATTTTAAATCTTTGATCCCGCTTCTTATCTTGCCTCGGAAGGCCTTTCCGGCTTTATAATCAGAGACCGCGGCAGAGTGGATCACGATATCATATCTCCCGGCCTTAAGTTCATCAGTGAGCGTTTTATCCAGAGAACTTAATTCAAACGGCCCGAGAAGGAGCTTTACGTTAGCGCCTGAGCGACGCAGCGCGCGCGCTATTAGAATCCCGGTCTCGCCTGTCGCAATATTACTGATTATCCTTACGCTATCCAACCTGACCCAAGTGGGCCCGGCAGTTATTAGAATCTTTTTATTTTTTAAGCTCATCCCTATATGCTACCTACTATCTACTACCTACTATCTACTACCTACTCTCAATACCCTATTTCCTTCAGTATCGCCTCTAACTCCGGCTTAATGACTTTCGGAGCTTTCACGCTCTTTATTGCCCTATCCGGGTCTTTCAGTCCGTGCCCGGTCAATATGCAGACGACTTTACCCGGCTTCTTGAAATATTTATCCTTATCTAATTTCAAAAGCCCGGCGACAGACGCGGCTGATGCCGGTTCGACAAATACGCCTTCTTCCTGCGCCAGCAATTTATAAGCGGCGATTATCTGGTCATCCGAGACCATATCGATCAACCCGCCGGACTCATCGCGCGCTCCCTCTGCGCTCTTCCAGCTGGCAGGATTTCCGATGCGTATTGCGGTTGCAATTGTCTCGGGCTTTTCAATAGGATGCCCGCGCACAATGGGCGCTGCTCCCTCTGCCTGAAATCCCAGCATTCTAGGCAAAGCTTTTATCTTCTTCGCCTTTTTATATTCTTTATAACCTTTCCAGTATGCGGTAATATTACCGGCATTACCGACCGGCATCACCTGATAATCGGGCGCCCCCTCCAATGCATCGCAAATCTCAAAACTCGCGGTCTTCTGGCCCTCGATCCTGTATGGATTCAAAGAATTTACCAGGGTGATAGGATATTTTGCGGCGATCTCCCTTACTAATTTTAGCGCATCATCAAAATTTCCTTCCACGGCCAAGACCACTGCTCCGTGGATCAGGGCCTGGCTTAATTTACCTAAAGCGATCGCCCCTCCGGGAATCAGAACTACGCATTTTAAGCCGGCGCGAGCGGCATACGCCGCGGCAGACGCCGAGGTATTCCCGGTAGAAGCGCAGATGACCGCCTTTGAGCCCTCCTCGCAGGCCTTGGATATAGCCATAGTCATACCCCTGTCCTTGAATGACCCGGTAGGATTAAGGCCCTCGTATTTCAAATAGACCTCAAAACCTTTGCCGAGTATCCCGCTTAAATGCGCGGCATAGACTAACGGGGTATTCCCTTCGTTCAAAGAAACGACCGGGGTCTTTTTGGATACCGGAAGATATTTCTTATATTTATCGATTATCCCCTTATACAAATCACACCTCTTCTATTCTTATGGCTACGGAATGTTCCTTGATGACGTCGAGCTTATCGATTGCGGATAAAGCCTGGCGCAGGTCTTTCTCCTTAGCCTCGTGTATTACGATGACTACCGGCACAACCTGGGATTTCTTACGCTCTTTTTGAGAAACAGAGGCAATACTTATCCCGAACTTCGCAAGGATACCCGAGATCTTCGCTAAGACGCCGGGTTTATCCAAGACCATAAACCGGATGTAATAACGGCAGGCAGTCTCGTCGATCTTACGTAATTTTTTAATGCTTTTATCCGCGACCACATTCATAGTCGGACGGAACATCCCGGCCTTGATGTCTTGAGTAAGGTCCACAAGGTCAGAGACAACTGCGGAAGCCGCGGATAACTGTCCTGCTCCGGGGCCGTAAAACAAAAGATTACCCGCCAGGTCGCTGGAGACATAGATAGCGTTATAAACCCCGTCAACCGAAGCCAGAAGATGACCCTGCGGGATAAGGGTCGGATGCACCCTTACCTCTAAGCCATCATCCTTTTTCTTGGCGATAGCCAGAAGCTTGATCTCTAAACCCAGCTCCTTGGCGTACTCCACGTCGGATAACGAGATCCTGGAGATCCCCTCGATATACAAATCATCCAAAGAGACCATCTTGCCGAAAGCAAGATAGGTAAGCAGAACAAGTTTATGCGCAGAATCGATTCCGTCGATATCAAAAGTCGGGTCCTTCTCGGCAAACCCCTTTTCCTGCGCCTCTTTAAGCGCCTGTGAGAAACCCAGAGAGTTCAGAGACATTTGGGACAATACATAATTAGAGGTGCCGTTGACTATGCCATAAATGCTATTAAAACGGTTAGCCACTAACCCTTCCCTAAGCGATTTGAGTATAGGGATACCTCCGCCTACGGAAGCTTCAAAATATATATTCTTTCCCTTATCCGCGGCCAGGGCGAAGAGCTCGCTTCCGCACTCGGCGAGGAGGGCTTTATTTGCAGTAACTACGTTCTTGCCTTTTTTGATGGCGGCTATGATAAATTCTTTTGCCGGATGAATGCCCCCGATCAACTCAACCACGACATCGATCTGCGCGTCATCGATGACTGCTGACGCTTCTTTAGTAAGCAGGCCCCTGTCTACAGATACATTCCTCTTGGCGGAAATATCCTTGTCGCAGATCTTCTTGATCTCCAAATCGATACCGATCTTATCGGTTAAAAGGACTTTCCTCTCATGAAGTATCTTAACCACTCCCGAGCCGATATTCCCGAATCCGATAAGCCCGACGTTAATCTTTCTCATAACTTATCCTCTCTTCATATAATAATTGACCGTTTCATTAATGACCTTGCGGTGGCGGTCGTCCACGGCTAAAAACATTAGACGGGTATCATAAATTAAATTCTTGGTTATCTCCTTCGACTCCAGGACCTTGGCAATAAGCATTATCGGATGCGGGTCAAAAGGCAGACGGATCTCCAGCGCCAGATTGGTACCGGTGTCAAAATCCCTATTGGTGGTAAGGAGCATACCGCCGAGGCTGATATTTTTAGTCTGTGAAATATCCGTGCTATCCGCGTTCTCTAATATCCTGTAGGAGACTATGAAGCGACCGCTGATCCTCGCATGCCTTCTTCTTTCCGGACCGCTGTATCCCATATTACTACCTCCTTGATTAATTGGTCGGGGCGACAGGACTTGAACCTGTGACCTCTTGAACCCCATTCAAGCGCTCTAGCCAAACTGAGCCACGCCCCGAACATATCTATAAGACCTCTTGTCCCGCCAAGCTATCTCATAGCAGGCGGGATCCCGCCTGCTATCTATTAGCACACGGCGGGAAACCCCATTCAAGCGCTCTACCAAACTGAGCCATCCCCCGAAATTTCTTTACTCCTCCCTTTTCTGGCGCGTCATCAATTCCTTGACCGCCTTTAAAGGAGGTTTATTCTTATAGAGAACCCGGTAGACCTCATTCACTATAGGCATGTCTACCTTATATTTTAAAGACAATTTATAGGCGCACTCGGCAGTAGGGACACCCTCTGCCACCATCTGCATCGAGCTGCTTACCTGCTTCAAGGTCTTCCCTTTTCCGATTTGCTCGCCGACAAACCTGTTCCGGCTGTAATTGCTGATGCAGGTAGTCACCAGATCCCCCAGCCCGCTTATCCCGCTGAATGTGCCGGCATTCGCCCCCATAGCATGCCCGAGCCTGGCCATCTCCGCCAAGCCTCGGGAGAGTATCCCCGCCTTGGTATTAGTGCCGAAACCTAATCCGTCGGATATCCCGCAGGCTATTGCAATAACATTTTTAAGGCTCCCGCCTAATTCAACTCCCACGACGTCGGGATTGGTATAGATCCTGAATTTGCCGCTCATAAATATATTCTGTAGGTATTTGCGCACTCCTTCATCATGAGAGCTGACAACCGCGGTTGTCGGCACACCAAAAGCTACTTCGTGCGCGATAGTCGGCCCGGAGAGAACACCCAGTTTAATGTTCCCCAGTTCGCTGTGTATTACCTCCGACATTCTTTTTAACGTAGGTATCTCAATACCCTTAGTGACGCTTAAATATACTGCCCCGCGCGAAAAACCTGCGCGCTTGACCTTTCTTAAAACTTCGCGCATATGCTGTGAGGGTGCGGCAAAAACTATTAAATCCTTCTCTTTAAGCGCCTTCCTCAAATCATGGGTAATCTCGAGTTCGCGCGGCAGCTTGACTCCGGGGAGGAATTTTGTATTTATGCGTTTTTTGTTTAAATAAGTAGAATAATCTTTAAACGCTCCCCAGAGAGTAACCTTGTAACCCTTCCGGCCTAAGATCACCGCCAGCGTCGTTCCCCACCCGCCGTCTCCTAAAATGGCTATTCTTGGCTTCTTCATAAGATTACATAGATTCCGCATTTAAAAAATGGACCTTGGGAAAGATATTCGTATCATTTTTTTCTTCCCTGATTATAAAATGCACGCCTACGTCAAACGCGCCCGGAGTAAGTGACTCGACCCTGGCTACCTTTCCGATGATCCCGTTCTGATAGATGAAAACACGTTTTTCCAGGTCCTGGCATATACCCAAAACCGCGCGGTCAAAAGACAACCAGATAATATCATCCTTATTGACCTTCTCGCCGATCTTGCAAAGAAGCCCCGATTGGCTTACGTCGGAAGTATAACCCTGTAAAAGTTTCGAAACCGTCTCCTTCCTGCATATCTTATAAGCAAGAGGCGTGGCGTACTCTATCCTTACGAATCCCCTGCGCTCCGCTCCGTTATATTCTGCGTTCATATTGCTTTCTGCAAAGACAATGGATTGGGTTTATTTGTCCTTAGCTTGGCAAGGTCCCAGGAATAATCGTAAAGATGCAGGCCCTTGCTCACCGCGATAATTTCTCCGTCTTCAACGCCGATCTCTTCCGCCATGTATTGCTTGACCAGCTCTAATCCTCCCAGATTCGAAGGAAATCCGCCCCACAGATCCCAGGAACGGAAATAAAGTATGAAATGCAATTTACCGTAGCGCACGCGTGTATCGATGATCCTAAGACATGGGGGGTCGACTAGTTTAATATCCCCCGGCATCCCGATCTCCATGGTCGCCTGGTTAGTGCCGCACCCTTTTTCTTTATAAAGCTTGATCACCTCTTCGACCTGATTGCAATCTAATGGCATTTCGCGGACCATCTCAATACCGTCGACCTTTTCTTTAAGGCGCACCTTAGGGTCAACCAGCCTCTCGCCGTAAGTATAATCTTCGGTCGCGGTCTTTGCCCCGGTCAGGAGATAACTTAAATACCCCTGGATATAATCCATATCCGTGGGAGCGGGTATACTCATCCCCTCGGGGATGATCGGAATGATCTGATGCGAAGGTTTGCGCACTCGCACTGAAACAAAATCGAACTCCAGCCTCTTCTGGCCTTCGTAGCTTCCCCGGGTAATGGTATAGACATGGCCCTTGTCAAGTATCGACGAGAGGCACTGGAACCAGGCGTCATCCAGGTCAAAGGCGTCGATAAAAACCGGTTTTAATAGTTGTTCTGGCATATTAAATCTTCCCCTTAGCCGTCTTAAGAAACATCTTAAAACTGCTGATTATCTGCGAAATAGGCATATTTTTCCCAATGTAACCGTTGCAATTGTATTCCTGGCACTTGGCGATAAGGTTCTCGTCGTAGCCGAAACCCGTAATCATAATCACCGGAAGCAGAGGAGATGCCTCCTTCATTTTCTTTAACGCCTCCATCCCGCTCATCCCCGGAAGTTTTATATCCATAAGCACGGCGTCAAAACTCTCTTTTCCCACCAGTTTCAAGGCCTCCTCTGCGGAAGCAACACCGGTCACCGCGCAATCTTCTTTCTTCAGCAATTCAGTAAAAAGATCCCTTACCGAAGCTTCATCGTCGACTACAAGAACTTTATTCGCCATCTCTATGCCCTCCTTACTTAGAGGCCTCGTTAATAATGGCCTGGATTTTATCCAAATTTTCCCTAATTACTTTCAGTTGCCCTTTCACTTCCGGCGGTAAATCTTCCTCTAAAAGCAATTCCGTCTTCCCCGAGATGACAAATAAACAATTATTCAAACGGTGCAGGGTATGCTTCAGGTTATCCTTAAATTTTATAAGCTCCGGGGTTTCTTGCATATTTCTTATTCAATTAGCGGGAGAAGGGAATCGAACCTGTCGTTCGCTTCGCTCACTCCTTAGGAGGGGGCAAGCCCCCTCCTAACGCTTCGCTGTTCTCCCCCAGCCGCGGGGGACATCGCTTTTCCCCCGCACCCCCTTGGGTTCGATTATAACTAGCGGGAGAAGGGAATCGAACCCTCATATATAGCTTGGAAGGCTATTGTTCTACCACTGAACTACTCCCGCAATAAAAATTTGGGCAGGAGAGGATTCGGACCTCTGAAGCACAAGTGCAACAGATTTACAGTCTGCCCCCTTTGGCCACTTGGGTACCTGCCCTGATTAGAATGTCAAATTCGAATGGAGCTGGCGACCCGAATTGAACGGGCGACCTCCTCATTACAAGTGAGGAGCTCTACCAACTGAGCTACGCCAGCAAAATCTACTTCATTAGCAAATCGAATCTAAGTCTATACTTTGCCGCTAATATCACATGCTTCTGTTGCATATTCTTTGCCGGAGTCAAACGTAATTTACAACTACTGATATTTTCAAGTTCTCTTAATGGGATAAAATAAACATCTCTGTTGCTTGAATCATACGCTGCAATAATATCGATATCATTTGGAGAATAATGAATAATCTTAAAATTATTGCAGCTTCTTATTCGGACTTCAAGCACTCCATTCTTAGGAGTAGTGTATTTGACTTGAATACGCTTAAATATTCCACTCTTTTCACTAACAAGATCGTATCTACTGTCTTCGCCCCAGGGGAATAACACATTGAAGCCATTTTGTTTAAGTAAAAATGTTACAAAAACTTCTGCTATATCGCCCTTCTGCTTTGTTAACGACATTTAACCTGCTTTCTTTATTGCATCCGGTATTTTTTCTATTATATCAGAAGCTATCAAAGAAAGCTCAGTTTTTTCTTTCCCTGCGATATCTCCTGCCAATCCGTGCAAAAATACCGCCTGTCTTGCCGCTTCAAAAGCCTTCAGGCCTTGAGCCAGAAATGCGGCGAGTATCCCTGTAAGAACGTCCCCGCTTCCGGCCGTAGCCATCCCCGGGTTTCCGGTTTTATTAACGTAAATTTTCTCACCCTTATCAGCGACTACGGTATTATGCCCTTTAAGCACAAGGGTTACTTTATGAATTCCGGAAAATCTTTTAGCTATGTATTTTCTATCGCCTTGGATTATTTTGACGCTTAAACCGGTTAAACGGGCCATCTCTCCGGGGTGCGGAGTCATAATGAGGGTGGGTTGTGGGTTGTGGGTTGTGGGTAAAACCTTTAAATGCCCGATTAATGCGTTCAAACCGTCAGCATCGATTACCATGGGCTTACGAACTGTACTCACTACCTTCCTGATTAAAAGCTGTGTAGATTTATCCAAACCCAATCCCGGGCCTATCACTACGACATCCAAGCCATTAGCAAAATCTTTTATTTTTTTCAAAGAACTCAAGCTTAAAGACCCATCCTTTGTTTCCGGCAAAGGAAGAGTCATTACTTCCTTGGGTTTTATTTTAATTACCGCGCTGTTTATCCCTTCAGGGATTCCTAATGTGACTAACCCGGCGCCTGACCTGATCGCGGCACCGGCGCATAAAACAGCGGCCCCGGCATAACGCGCACAACCGGCTAAAATAAACACATGGCCAAAATCGCCCTTATTGGCGACTGGCCTTCTGCGAAACAACCGCGTTGGCAACCGCATAAGTTTTCACGTGCGAGATGGAGATCTTTACGTCAATCTCTTTGCCTTTGCCGTTTAACAAAACACAGACCGGCTTGCCTTCTTTATCGTTTAAGATCTGCACGTCTTTCCAATTAAGATTTTTATCCCCTACTGCCTTAAATACCGCTTCTTTGGCCGCGAATCTACCGGCAAGATGCTGATAAAGCCCGGCGCGCGTCTTTGCGTTTTCAAGCTCGTCTTTAGTAAAGAGCCGGTTTAAAAAATCATCTCCCCATCTCTGCACCGCCTGTTTCAACCTCCTTACTTCCGTTATATCCACTCCGGTACCTACTATCATATCAAAGCCTTCATTTCTTTTACTGCCCTATCTAGCCCTACAAAAACAGAACGGCAGATGATGGAATAACCTATATTCAATTCTTCTATGCCTCTTATTCTGGCCACACGGCCTACGTTATTATAATCTAGCCCGTGCCCGGCATTAACCCGCAAGCCGAGATTAAGAGCGCTCCTAACCGCCTTTTCCAACTCGATAAAATTTTTATTTACTTCTACTTTATTCTTAGCGTCAGCGTAACGTCCGGTATGAAGCTCTATCATTCCGGCACCCGACTTCTTAGCCGATTCTATCTGTTTTTTGTCGGGATCAATAAACAGGCTAACTTCAATGCCGGCGTTCTGTAACTTATTCACTGCGACTTTCACTTTAGAAAAATGTTTTACTACGTCTAACCCGCCTTCCGTAGTCAACTCCTGCCTTTTCTCGGGAACCAGGGTCGCCTGGTCAGGTCTTACCTTGCAGGCGATTGCCACTATCTCCGGCGCCACGGACATCTCAAGATTCAGCCTGGTCTTGATCGTCCTTCTCAAAGCAGAAAGATCGGCGTCCTGAATATGCCTGCGGTCTTCCCGAAGATGGATCACTATGCTATCCGCGCCCGCAGACTCGCAGATGCTCGCCGCGATTACGGGCTCCGGATCATGGCCCCGGCGTGCCTGCCGCAGAGTCGCCACATGATCGATATTTACGCCTAGATTAGGCATATTAATATGAGAAACGGCTTATCTCGCCCTTGACATAGAACCAGACGATTACCGCCAAAAGAAACGAGATGATCTTCAGCCACGGATGATGGGTGAATAAATGCAAAAACCTGTAAATAAGAGTTACCTTTTGTCTAGCCATGCTTTTCTTTCTGTTTCATTATTTCTTTCATTTTAAGAATAAGCTCGTCATTTTTAACATCTTTATACAGCTTCTCACCGTAAACCAGTGAAATGTCTCCCCTCTCTTCGGAAACAATCACAATAAGCGCATCAGTCTCTTCGCTCAATCCCAGGGCAGCGCGATGACGCGTCCCGTAAATACGGCTTAAGTCCTGGTTAAGGGCCAGCGGGAAAAGGCAACCTGCAGCGGCAATGCGGCCCTGCTGAATGATCAGCGCGCCGTCATGAAGCGGATTGTTGGGAGTAAAGATCGCCTCGATCAGGTCCGCAGATACGCGCCCATCGATAGCAACACCGCTTGCGATATATCCGGCAAGAGGGTCGGTCTTTTCAATGGCGATGAGCGCCCCGAATTTAGCGCGCGAAAGATTATCCGTAGCAGTTGATACCCCCTGGAGCATGATATCTAAATCTTCCTCGCGTAAGAGCGGGACAAAAAGATGGCGCTGCCCGAGCCGAGCTAAACCCTGTCTGATTTCAGGATGGAATATTACTAAGAGCGCTAAAACAGATACACCTAATAATTTTGTCAACAACCAATCAAGGTTATCCAACTTGAAGACCTGGATAAGCAGAAAGGCCAAGACTAAGACAATGATCCCCTTTAAAACATTGATCGCCCGCGTTCCTTCAAAAAATAGCATAATATGGTATATGACAAACCAGAGGATGCTGATCTCAATTACCGGTTTCCAATAAGAGAGCATAAAGTCTAAGTTCATGATTTTTTTATACCATCCCCCACTCTTAACGCTTGTTTTACGGCGAGACAATCGTGAGCCCTGATGATCTTAGCCCCGTTTCCCGCCGCGACTACACTTGCCGCTACCGTTCCGAATATCCTATCCTGCGCAGCTGTCTTAAGCAATCTACCGATAAATGATTTTCTGGAGGGCCCCACAAGAATGGGCCGGCCCAAAACTTTTAAGTCCCGCAGATTATTCAGTATCTCCAGATTCTGCTCTGCGGTCTTGGCAAAACCTAATCCGGGGTCGACGATTATCTTCTCCGGGTTTATCCCGGCAGCAGTCGCACGCTCGACCCTCTCCCCGAGATACTCGATGACCTCATCGAGCAAAGAAACGTAAACCGTATTCTTCTGCATCGAACGCGGATTACCTCTCATATGCATGATCACCGCCGCAGCCTTTCTGCGCGCAATGGCCTTGGCCATCTTGGGGTCTTTCAGGCCGGTAATATCATTGACTATCGCAGCACCGTTATCCAAGGCCCGTTCAGCAACTTGGGGCTTTGCCGTATCTACGGATACAGGCACCTTGATTTTCTTGGATAATAATTTTATCACCGGGATCACGCGCCTAATCTCTTCTTTTAAAGAAACCGGCTTTGCGCCCGGCCGGCTTGACTCTCCTCCGACATCAATAATGTCTGCCCCGTCGCAGGCCATCTGCTCGGCTTGCTCCAACACTCTTTCAGCTGACCACTGCAAGAGCCCGTCACCGCTGAATGAATCCGGAGTCATATTCAATATGCCCATAATGTGGGTCCGGGCCCCAAGATTCAATCTGTACCCGCCCGCATCCAGGGTAAAATCTTCTCTTGAGAATTTTGTAAAAGAACTGCGCAAAGATTCGGCTAAATGATTCAGCCCGAAAGGTTGAGCAATAAGTTTACCGTTTAAGCGGTTAAACTGGGAGAGTGTCCCCATTAAAAGGCAATCGGTTTTTTTGACACTTCCGGTAAGCGCGCCTCTGGATACGGCAACATCTCCGCCCAAGGAGAGCATCTCTTGTTTTAAAATATTCGCAGATATATTCGAAACCGCGTTAAGCCTCACCAGATAATGTCCGGCCTTAGGCAGCATTATGCCTATACCGTAAGAGTCTACCCGGATATCCTGCATGATCTTTTTTAAATTTTTAGTACGGATTAACTGAAGTATGCGCATGTAACCGGACTATCTAGGCAAGATCCGCTTTTTCTATTTCCAAAAGCCGCTTGACCTCATCACCGCTCAACACTTCCTTTTCCAAAAGCGTATTAGAGAGCGTTTTTAGTTTTTCTTTATTCTGCGCCAGCATGCTCTTTGCGCGCACATAAGCTTCATCGACGATCTTTCTTACTTCCTCATCGATCAAGCGCGCGGTCTCTTCGCTGTAGTTTTTTTCTTCCATGATATCGCGGCCTAAAAAGACCAGGCCCTCTCTGCGCCCGAGGGTAATATTTCCGAGGCGTTCGGACATCCCGAACTGGGTGACCATACGCCGGGCCATCCCCGTTGCCATCTCCAGATCGTTCTGCGCGCCGGTAGTCACTTCATTCATATTTATTTCCTCGGAAGCCCTACCGCCAAGCATCATGGTAATTTCAGCGATCAATTCATTTTTAGTCCAATAGTGCCTATCCTCCAGCGGCGGGGTAAAGGTATACCCTCCGGCTAATCCGCGGGGAATAATAGAAACTTTTTTAAGAGGGTTTACCTCGGCAAGCAGAAGAGAAAGCAGCGCATGCCCCGACTCATGGAACGAAGTGATCTCTTTTTCTTTCTTGGACATAATATGGCTCTTCTTCTCCGGCCCCATCAACACCCTCTCCACGGACTTCTCAAACTCGGGCATCTCTACCGCTTCTTTGCTATGGCGCGCGGCTAAGAGCGCTGCCTCATTGCAAAGATTAGCCAGGTCAGCCCCGGAAAAACCCGGAGTAGAAGCGGCAATGGATTTCAGGTCAACGCTCGGCGCAAGTTTTATTTTACGCGTATGCACTTTCAATATCTCTTCCCTGCCTTTTATGTCAGGCAGGTTTACGATAATATTGCGGTCAAATCTTCCCGGGCGAAGGAGTGCCGGGTCAAGCGTATCCGGACGGTTCGTAGCAGCGATCAAAATAAGGCCTTGCTGCGCATCAAAACCATCCATCTCGACCAATAACGCGTTTAAGGTCTGCTCTCTTTCATCGTGGCCTCCGCCGATACCGGAGAACCGGAGGCGTCCGACCGCGTCTATCTCATCAATAAATATAATTGCGCCTTTTCCCGAGATCTTCCCTGCCTTCCTTCCCTGATCGAATAAGTCGCGCACGCGGCTGGCGCCGACTCCGACGAACATCTCCACAAAATCCGAACCGCTGATGGAGAAAAACGGGACACCTGCCTCACCTGCGACTGCGCGGGCGATCAAGGTCTTACCGCAACCCGGAGGCCCGACTAATAAAACACCCTTAGGGATCTTGCCTCCCAAACGTTGGAACTTTTTGGGGTCCTTGAGGAATTCGATTACTTCCTTTAACTCTTCTTTTGCCTCGTCGACTCCGGCAACATCATTAAAGGTAGCCTTCTCGCTATCAGTATGGATCTTCGGCCGGACCTTCCCGAAAGTCATGATTTTGTTCCCGATCTGCTCTCCGCGGTTAGCCATCATCCACCAGAAGAATATCAGCAACAGTATGGGGCCGACGTTAAACAGAAGCGAAACCCAGAATGTATTCGGCAGCTGGACCTTGAATTGTTTTACGTTCTGGCGGATAAGGCTTAGAAGCTCAGTATCATTATCGGGGATGTTTACGAAAAAAGCGGAGTTATCGCTAAACTCTCCCTTAAGCATTGTCTCGACCTTTACCAGCGACCTTATCTTATCGGGATTAGTCTTTAAGACCGAATAAAACTCGCTATAGGATATCTCTTTCGGAACACCCGTAATCGGAACATTGCGAGAGTAATTAAAGATCATCAGAAAGATGATTACCGCAAAAACCCAACCGAAGGGAAATCGCCTAAATGCGTTATTTTTCTTGGACTTAGGATTATTATTAGCCATTAGAAGTTCCTTCCTTTTAAGATATAAATTATATCCTTAAACTCTTTTTAAATCAAGTATTTATTGCTGTTTCTTGCTGAAAATAAGGCGGGATTTCTTCTTGGCCACCGATATGCCTTTTGGCAGGTCGACTATTGAATTGACCGGACGGCTTAACAACAAATCCTCTATTTCTTTTATATGCTGGAAGGTTATCCTGCGCGTATCTCCCTGAAGATGCTTGATTGCCCGCCGGAATAACAGGCGCCTTAACGCAGGGTGAGCCTTCTTAAGGAGGCCGACGCTAAACCCTGTCGTCGATCTTCCTCCCACCCGACAGGCAGCCACATCCAGGTATTCATAATCAACTCCGGCGCTCTGCGCAAGATTTGCCAAAACAGACTTGATGTTAGCGTTATAATCTTTTTCCAATAAAGGGATAAGGCGGTTACGTATTCTGTTCCTAAAGAAAAGGTCCTGTTTATTTGTAGCATCCCGGCGGAAAACGATCTTATTCCTTTTAAGGTAAGCCTCTATTTCGCTCCTTTTAACTTCAATCAAAGGACGGATGATTTCGCGCCCCTCAATAACGCGCTTAGGTAAGATAGCGCCTAAACCCTGGAGGCCTGTCCCTCTTAAAATACGCATCAAAACCGTCTCGGCCTGGTCATCGAGGTTATGCCCCAAAGCGATTTTATCGGTTTTAAATTTCTTTGCCGCTCTCAATAAAAAATCGAACCGGGCCTTGCGCGCAGACTCTTCCAAAGATCCGCACTTTTTCACCCGGACACTGCCTAATATTAAAGGTAATTTTAATTTCAAAGCCAGATCACTGACGAAACAGGCATCTAGAGCAGAATCCTTTCTTAACCCATGGTCAAGGTGAGCGACAAATAGCTTAAGATGAAGCCCTCTTCCCAAAGAACGCAGCGCGTATAGAAGCGCGGTTGAGTCCGGTCCTCCGGAAACCCCGACGAGAATCCTGTCATTTTTCTTAAGTAGCCGGTATTTATCGATTGTACTCTTGATTTTCCCTAACATAATTTAACCTTGTTATACAAAAGGCAACTCTTGTATTTTCAAAAGTTGCCTTCTGCTAATTAAAAGTTTCTTTTAACACTCGCCGCTTATTTCGGCTTTGGCTTTCTGCATCCGCATGTAGCGCACATAATAGCCTCCTTTTTTCACTAAAAAGATTATACCAGAAAAACCGTCAAAAAGCAATATCTTGAATCTTTATTGCGGGATGATGATAGCGCTTTCTGCCGGTAGTATTCTTACCGTACTGGATAGCCTCCTGCGGGCACCAGTGCAAGCAGGCAAAGCACTGCTCACATTTATGAAACCACTTGGGCCTACCTTCGAAAATCTCGATATTTTTAACCGGGCAGACCTTTGCGCAGACTCCGCAACTATTACATTTACTATCCGCGTAAAAATCTTTATCTAAAACAGGGATCTTAGGCGAAGCAAGCTTATAGATCAATGAAAATAACCAACCGAACAGAAAAATATCGCAATCTACACGCCTAGCCCTGTTCTCCCTGATTACCGAAGCGATATATTTGACTCTCTCCTCTTCCTTCTTGAATAATTCCGCTTGTTTCTCCGTCGGTAAAGCGCCATAGAGCGGGGTATAGTTACCCGGCATTTTCACGATAAAACCGGCGGAAAGTTTTAGCCCATGCCCCTGCATGAGCCTCTGGTTTTGTTTAAGCGTTAAACCGGCCTTCCCCCCGCAGGTAGCAACGCTAAAAAAATACTTAACCTGGGCTGCTTTTAGTTTGGCTATAAACCTGCTCACGATCAACGGCATCCCGAACATGTAGACCGGATAAACTAAACCTATGCGATCAGCCGAAAGGTCCAAATCGCAATCGATTACCTTAGGTATGCTGGTAATTTGCGCCTCTCCTAAAGCATAAGCAAGGTCGCGCGCCACTTTCAAAGAATTACCTGTGGCGCTAAAATAGAAAATTTGGGTTTTCATAAACGAAAGAGGCTACTTTGAGGCAAGCGTAATGGTATCAGCGATAAAAGCGCCGGTCACCTGGGGGTCTTCAAAATAACTCACCGTAACCTCGTCTCCGGTCATGATTCCGGAAATATCGGAAGAAGAAACGGTGACATTGCTCCTTACGACCCGGGTATCGCTGTCAATAGCCAGAACCATATCCTTTTTATCACCCTTATCATCCTTAATGGCGATGGTTATTTTCTGATCCATACGGCTTATTTTGCTGACTCTCCCCTTGATGGTTTTTTTTGTAAGCTCGGGGTCCTGAAAATCGAATTGCCGGGCAGAAAAGGCTGGCGGGATAAACTTACATAAGAAAAATATACCGAAAAGCATGATTACCGCGACCCTTAATACTTTCATTCTTCCTCCTTTTTCAAAGCTGGTGGCGGAGCGTGGATTTTCCCGCAGGCAAAAACTGGTGGCGGCGAGAGGATTTAAACCTCTGACTTATCGGGTATGAGCCGACTACTCTATCAGGCTGAGTTACGCCGCCAAAATTTAAGGTTGCCTGCGGGATCCCGCCCTAATTTTCAAATCGCTTGGCGGGAAAACCTTCTGCTCTCCGGTATAATCCGCGTGCTCTATCAGGCTCAAGCTACTCCACCGAAATATCTATTTAAACAATCTTCTTATAAAAAGAACGTAACCAACAGCCGCAGCATTAAGACAGGTTATCACTACCACTCCCGCGGCAATATCCTTGACCAACTTGATGCGCATACGGTATTTGGCGGTGATCATATCCATAAGCATTTCGATAGCGGTATTAAAGATCTCCGCCATAAATACTAGTGTTATTGTAACACAAAGAGCGATTAATTCAATCCCGCGCAGCGAAAAATAAAGCCCCAGAAGAAAGGCGGCTATACCCATCATGAATATAATACGCATGTTTCTGTGGTATAAAAAAAGATAGACGACCCCCTTAGAAGCGGTCTTAAAACTCTCTACAAAACCGTGCATCTTAAATATGTGCCTTATAACTCTTTTCGGGCTCATTATTTTTTCCTGTAGGCGTTTAAAAATGAATCACAGTATATGTTTTTGTTAAGGATCAGCTCCGAGGTAATCAGCGCATCCATCAGGTCATTGTCCATTGGATCCAGTATGGCCGCATCCAAACCATGGGCTATAGCCATAGTCAGGAATATGCGGTTAACCAGATTGCGCACCTTAGTCCCCTGCGATACGTTACTCAAACCGACGATAGTCTTCGGCGAGGGGTCTGAAATAATCCTAAACTCATGGATAGACTCCAGGATATCTTTCATTTGCGCTTGCGCCACATTTACCGGAAGGACTATAGGGTCCAGATACAAGTCTTCGACGGAGAAACCCGCATCCGCGCAGTGCGCGACTATGGCTGCAGCCAATTCCAGGCGCTGATCTTTATTTTGAGGTATACCTTTTGCGCTTATGGTAAGCCCTATAAGCCTGGCATTATATTTTTTGGCTAACGGGACCAAAACTTCGAGCTTCTCCGGGTCAGCGGTGACAGAGTTGATCACAACTTTATTTTTCGCAACCTTCAAACCCGCTTCAATTACCTGTGGCTTACTGGAATCAAGGCTTAAAGGTTTATCTGTGACCTCCTGGATGACTTCGACCAGCCAAGGCAGGTCCGAAACCGGCTGTTTGGAAGCCGGGCCGCAGTTTACGTCCAGGCAATCTGCTCCGGCATTAATCTGATCCAGGGCGCACTTTTGAATAACAACCTTATCGCGTTCTTTGAGCGCCTTACCTATATTATTATACATTCCGTTGATCAGCTCGCCGATTATAAACATATTACCCCCTTAAATTCTAAACACTAAACTCTAAACAAAGTCTGAAATCCAGGGTGTGAATGAGGATGGGTTATGAGTTGAAGAGCCGTTACCCCAGCCTCACCCAACACCTTAACCCACCCCAATGACTCACCCTTACACCTATTGGATTTATTCAGGGTCCAATGTTTAGGATTTATCAAATAAATCATTTATATATTTATTCACCTTTTCAATAGCCAAGGGATGGCGCATGGCCAGTATATCCCCGCCTGCCTGAATAAGGGCGCAAGCCGTGATAACTTCCCACATGATCCCCTGGTCGGCGCTCCCGACCTTAGCCTCCTTAGCCCTCCAGGCCTCTTGTCCGACGAAACAGATGAATGGCGAAGCTACCGTTTTATCCCCGGATAAGGCTGCAAGGCGGGCGCGCTCCATAATAGAATAGGCATACTCCAGCCCGTATCCTAACGCGCCGATGGTCGGATCAATAACAATACGCTCTAACGGTAGGCCCATATCTGAAATTAAAATATTCAATTGTTTGGCAATGTTTATATCGATGGGTGACTCGGCGATGATATTATGGCCGTCGGCTAATACCGCAGCTACCAGAGTTTTATAGTTATCCTGCACGGCACTCCCGATCAGACACCTCTCCCCTTTAGCGGCCTCTGCGCAGGCTGCCAGGACCTGATTATCTTTGGCGTCATCCCCGCAACCTTTGATAATCAACGGGACATCCACCTTCTTTAATAATGCCTTGATGAGTTCTGCTTCCTCTTCCGCTCCCTTGTTCCCGAAATCCGGATGCGCACCCTGCAACCGCACGCATAAAAGCTGGGCTTTAAATTCTTTGACGCACATTTGCGCCCAGACCAGAGGATCTTTGACACTCTGCCCGTAGGGTTTAGTCGATTCCTCGGGCCAATCAAGCGGTGCGATATCCCATATTTCAAAAGCAATAACGGGTTTGTGCGGAATAGCGCCTTCGGCGAATAAAAAAGGCAGGGCCTTCTGTCCGCCGATCTCAACCGTTGCCGACCTTGTCCCGCCTTCGGATTTTGTCGCACCAATCTTCACTACCGAAACTTCTCCCGACCAAGTTTCTCGCATTAATTCCGCTGCCATATCTTTTCTCCTATCTTGTTTAACGCGGTAAGCGCCAACGCATCGCGGTCTAAGTCCATCAGAGAGCTGCCGTTCAGGCTTATTTTCTCTATTTGGGCATCCTGCGCAAGATTCCCCAGGTATTCCGCCTCTACTCCTTCTAATCTTTCCCTATCTAAATTTTTATTAAACCGGTTAATGATCAACAGGTCCTTTTTTGTCTGTATCTTTAATTCCTTAGCCAGCGCTATGATCCTCTCTGCCGCCTTAAGCCCGACTTTAGAGGCGTCGGAGACCACAACCAGCGCATCCGCCATACGTGTAGTCCTGCGCGACAGATGCTCCAACCCGGCCTCATTATCAATGATGACAAAATCATAATCTTTGATAAGTTTTCCCAGGACATCCCTTAACACATTATTAACGTAGCAATAGCAACCCGGGCCTTCAGGCCTACCCATAGTAAGACAGTCATACCCAACGCCTTCGGTAACCGCAGTCTGCACTTCATACTCGATGAATCTCTCTTTAGGCATACCTATGGGGACCTTTTCGGGGTGCACGCATATTTCATCCAGGATCTCGCCGATACTCGCCTTGACTTTGACGCCGAGCACGTCAGCCAGATTAGAATTAGGGTCAGCGTCTATCGCCAGAATCGAACCGAGCTTCTTCTCTTTTAATATGCGCACGATCAAAGCGGCAATTGTAGTCTTGCCTGTCCCGCCCTTACCCGCCATCGCGATGACATATCCCATCAGAATTTAACCGTTGGAAACCTATTTAAGTCAGTATGCGGAAAGAATAATGCCGCCATATACTCATCCATATAACCCGGGTCAATTGATAATTCAAAATAAGTGATCTTACGGGCTATCTCTTCGGCGCACTTTTGTGCATCTACCGATAAAATTATCTGGCGCGCACCGGCGAGCGAACTATTCCCGATAAACTTGAATCTTTTCCTGGGGAGGTCCGGGAGGAGCCCTATCTCTATTGCCTTCTCGACATCAAGGCTCGTGCCGAACCCGCCGGCAATAAAGATCTTTTTAACCGCGTCCATCTCAAGCCCCATATGCTTGACTAATATAGCGCTGGCAGAATATATCGCGGCCTTCGCGCGTTTCAAGTTCTCGATATCCGCCTCATTGATAACGATGTTATCGACGATCACAAACTCCTTGCCCATATCGCTTACGCGCACCCGCTCATTCTCGGCAATAATTTTACCTGCTTTATCGAGGGCCCCGGCTTTAAGCATCTCCGCGATCAGGTCGATATAACCCGATCCGCATATGCCCACCGGCTTGGCATTTCCTATAGTCTGAAATGCCACTTTTAAATCTTTAGGGCTAATCTTTACTTCCTGAATTGCTCCGCGGCTGGCGCGCATGCCGCAAGTAAGCCCGCTCCCTTCGAATGCCGGGCCCGCGGAAGCAGCGCAGGCAACCAGAAAATCTTTATTCCCCAGGCAGATCTCTCCGTTGGTCCCGATATCGATAAGAATACTTAGCTCTTCTTCTTTATATAGGCCGCTGGAGAGGACACCAGAAGTAGTATCACCGCCCACATAGCTCGATACGCCGGGCACGCAGGACAAAAGCCCGCGGGGATTGATATTGACCCCGGCCTCTTTGGCGCGCACTACCGGAAGAAAGTTTGCCGTAGGCACATAAGGCTCTTTTCTTATATACGTAGGATCGACGCTAAGTAAAAGATGCATCATCGTAGTGTTCCCCGCGCAAAGTATGCAGGTGACATCATTAAGATCGACATTATGCTCGGTAGTCAATTCGCGGATCATATGGTTCATCGTCTCAATAACCGCGCTATGTAATTTCTCCAGGCCGCCTTCTTCGTGGGCGTAGATTATCCGGCTGATCACGTCGCTGCCGAAACTTGCCTGCTTATTATAAGAAGCCTTTGTCCCCAGGACCTGCAAGGTGAACAAATCCACTAACTGTCCGGATATGGTAGTTGTCCCGATATCAAAAGCCATTCCAAAGTTTTTTTCGGAGGTATCTCCCGGCTCGACCAGGACTATCTCTACAGTATCGTTCCTCTTGCCTAATGTAACGGTGACCTGCCAGTCTGAATCGCGCAGTAATTCGCCTAACTGCCTTATATTAGTAAGCCCCGTCTGCATTACCGGAAAACTCTGAATTTTGCGCAACTCCCGGTAGAGCCTCTCCAGATCGCTTATTGAATCATTAAGATTAGGTTTAGGGAGTTTAAGAAAATACTTGGCGGATAAAGGAGAATGCCTGAAGGCCTGTTCTTTTAACGCCCTGGCTGCGTCAATATCTTCGGAGGCAGAATAAAGATCCTTTAATTCAAGGACCCTCTCATCCTGCCTGGATTCGGGAAGCACTTCAACCTCTAGATCGCTGTGTACCGGCGACTGACAGGCAAGACGGACCTGCGCGGCTTTGCCTGAATTTATCTTTACCTTGCACTTTCCGCAGACCCCATCCCCGCCGCAAGCGGAATTAATAGAAACCCCTGCGGATATAGCGGCGGATAAAATAGTCGTATCCTTAGCAACCTCTATTGTTTTATTCTCGGGAAAGAAAGTTACTTTAAATTTTTCCATTGTTACTTCTTAGCCTCAATCCCGTCTTCTCGCTCGCATTATAGCGCGGGTCCTGTCGAGTCGCGTTCTCGCGGGTACGCTCGCTTTGGCCCAGCGAGCCAAAGCTTCGCTCGGCCTGCGGCCCTCGCTCTCGCAGACGCTGAAATAGCGGGCGAACCTTGCCCGCTCGGGTCCTCGGACGCCCCGCTCGAATCGCGCCTCGCCACCCGCGCAGAATGTTGCCCGCTCGTAAATGGTTATAGCGGCTGACGGGGCTTGAGTCGAGCAGCATCTGAAAAGTGCGTTGCGGGCACGGTTCCCGCCACGATTCTTGGCGGGAGAGCAACGCACTTTTCCGAAGCGAAGATTTTCCACGCCGGGGAAAATCGAGCGGTGCTGCGAGACCAAGCACCGGCAGACGCATACAATCACAAAATCTATAAGTTTTTCAAGAACGACGGCAAGCCTGCGGCTTCTTTTGGCCCGACGAGGATCTTATATCCGGACTGCTCCTCTAAATCCCCGCTCATCACTGCCACATACCCAGGAATAATAAGCTGCTTATGGGATACCACGGTAGCTACCCCGAATTTATTCAGGGTATCCGCGATCTTCTCCGGGGTGAATTTTTCCGCCGCCCACGCAGTCAAGACAGACATCCCTTCCGTATCCACGCTTATAATATAAGACGGGATCTTACTCGCCTCAACCTCGCCCAGAACGGTATAATACGTCAATGAAAAATTAGTAGTGACCAATACCGGGGATTTATCGCTCACCTGCCCGATAGGATAAATCTTCGGCTCGATCTGTAAAGGCTTTTGCGGATCAGTATAAATATTCTGGCGCAAAGTCAGTACGGACAAGATCTCCCAAGTTTCGATATTCTTCAAAAGCACGATGCTCGCGTATTTAGCGATATAAGTAGCTGCCTCCATAGCCTCGGTATAAATATCTTTGTTTTCTGCCACAGCTAATACCGGATATCCTAAGGCACGGTTCGATTTCTTCAGAGCCAATCTCCTGATCTGGGTCAGGTCCCAAAGCTTCCCGGAGACGGATTTCTTCCCGGTATCGATAATCAGATTATCCGCTCCCGCTGCGGATACCTCTTTAGTAAGCACGGCTACTCCTTCTAAATCCGGAGCCAAAACAACGAGCGGGGCTTTATATCCGGCGCAAAGCTTGCCTAAATCTAGCGCATTATCTTTAGTCGCGGCGTAGACAAGCGGGTTCTTACCCTTAGTAACCTCTAAGGCCTTAGTTAAAGCCTGCGCGTCGTTACTCATCAATACCAACCCTAGCGCGGTATTGCCGGCTGCGAGCTTTACGGCATCGGCGAACCTCTGCGCAGACGCCATTTGCTTAATCGCCACCAGGTTTACGTTTAATTCCTGGCCTACCCGTTCGAATTTTAGTTTATTTATTTCTTCCAGGCGCACCTTGATCTCGGCGTCTTTCAGGTTATCCTCGATAATAAACCCTATCCCGCAAGGCCGATGGAATTTTTCTTCATGCCTGAACATGACTGTTTCGTTTCCGATCTCAAGCTTCCCTTTTCCGGAACCTATGGTGATCAACTTGATCGGCGGCTGGGCCTGTGCCTCCAACACCTCTTTGGCTTGAGCGCTTATATGCGGGCATTTTTCCAGCGTAACCGCTTTCTTAGCCAACTGCATAGCAAAAGCCAGGCAGGTGGCAAAACCGCATTCTTTACAATTTGTCTTGGGTAATAATTTGTAGATGTCCAGTCCGGATAAAGCCATCTTCTTCTCCAGTAGTTAGTAGGTAGTAGTTAGTATATAGGGGAAAAGCCCCTTAAGTCCGCCCGCGTAAAGCTTCCGGGCAAAATCTTCGGAATCAGCGTGCGATTGTAAATCATCGAGGCGTTTAGTCAAAATTTTATTTAAACGCACTCTCAACCCTTTCCCGCTCAAATTATTTTTAAAATCAAGCCTGATTATTGGCCCGTTGAACTTATGAATGTTTCCTTTTCCGTAAGTTGCTCCGGTTGAAAGCTGCAACCCGTCGATCAAACATGATTTAGGTTTTTTATTAGCACCGCCGACCTTTACTTCCAGACCAAAATATTTCTTTAACTTTAATTTCTTAAGGGCTAACTCACCCGCCAAAAGACCGAGAACAAGATACGGCCCCAAATGGCCATGAAATTTAACCGCCTCTTTTAATTTGACTTTCTTTTGCATTCCCTACCTACTACCTACTATATGCTACCTACTTGCTATTTGCTTGTTTATCAGCGCCGCTAAATACCCTGCCCCGAATCCGTTATCGATATTTACCACCGCAACTCCCGGAGAACAGCCGTTAAGCATAGTCAAAAGCGCGGAGAGCCCGGAAAAACTTGCGCCGTATCCGCAGCTCGTGGGTACCGCGACTACCGGCACACTTACCATCCCGCTTACTAAACTCGCCAGCGCCCCCTCCATCCCGGCGACTACGATTATGACCGAAGCTGACCTCAGGGCCTGCGCATTATGTATAATACGATGTACCCCGGCGACACCCACGTCATAAAGCCTCTCCACCTTATTCCCTAAAATCTCTGCAGTCTGGGCTGCCTCTTCCGCAACCGGCAGGTCCGCGGTCCCGGCGGAGACGACTAAGATTAACCCCTCTTTAAGGTTTTTCTTTCTTACAGAACGGTAAGCGATTTTCGCCGTGGGGTTATATTTCAAACCCGCGATCGATCTTTTTAGATAAAGATAAGAATTTTTATCAAGCCGGGTAAGTATCAGGTCCTGCTTTTTCTTAAGCAGAGTAAGAGATATCTTTCTAAGGTGTTCTTTTGTTTTACCCGGAGAGTATACTGCTTCGGCAAAGCCCCGGCGGGAACATCTATCCGTATCGACTTTGGCAAAGCCCAAGTCGCAAAATCCCTTGTGATGAGCCATTAAAGTTAGTGCCCCTGGAATATTATAAAAAGCAAGGCTGCGACCACGATCAGAGAAATAATGTAGAAATCGTTAAAATACAGAAAATCCCCGAGCCCGCCGCCCGCGGATTTCTTGGCGCGCGCCTCATCCTTGTGCAACCCGGGGTTTTTTATCTTCCTGAACTGCTGGACCTGTTCGGACTTAAACCTTAGATAGACGCCTCCCACCTTATAAGCCGGGAGGCTTCCATTTTCAACCAGGTCCACGACTTCTTTCTCGGAAATGCTTAATATCGCAGAAACGTCCCTGACGGTCAAAAGTTTTTCTTCACTCATTTTATCTTTTATGCATTATTCGATTTTATTTGAAGCGATAAAGGTATCTACGGTCTTGCGTTCGAATTTCCAATCAGCACCTTCCTTATGCCCCGGGAGTTTTCCGGAATTCGCCCAATCCATTATCGAATTAAGGTCGACTTCCAGGTAACGCGCCACTTCCTGGGCATTGAGGAAATCGTGCAGCATCGAACATTTACCTTCCAGGACCGCGCCTTCGGTGATATTTAAACGCGCCGGGAATATATCCCCCTCGACCATGGATTGCGGTAAGAGCGTAAGCCTCTCCCGGGCCGTAATCCTGCCCTTGACCTTCCCTCCGACGATCACATTATCCCCCACGATATCGGCAACTACAACAGCGCCCGGTCCGATAGTGAGATTCCCTCTAGTCTCCAGCGTGCCTTCGAATTTACCGTTAATGCGCAGGTTCACCGGGTCCTTAAAGCTTAACGTGCCCTGCATGGAAGCATCGACGTCGAGGACCTTTTCTTCAAGTTTCTTTTTAAAGGCCATATTATCCCTCCTTTAAATTTTTATTTCTCCTGTTTTAAAAGAGAATCTTCAAAATACCTTAAGATAAGAAGCGCGACTAGAGTTAAAAGCGTGGTAAAAACCGCCGCGCGGTTAAATCCGCATCCTACTGCCAGGCCGATAGCCGCTGCTACCCAAAGGCTTGCTGCCGTAGTAAGCCCTCTTACCCCTTCCCTGTCCCTGATTATGGTGCCCGCCCCCAGAAAACCGATACCGGTAATCACCCCGGCGGCGATGCGCGAAGGATCGAGGGAAGCTATCCCCTTATATATATCAAAAACATACAACGATGTCAACATTATAAGACACGAACCGAGCGACACAAGGATGTGTGTGCGCAGCCCCGCGTTTCTGCGGTGCATCTGCCTCTCAAGGCCGATCAGGCCGCTTAAAATCACGGATAACAAAAGCCTCCAGATAATCTGCCCGTCCGTCAACATACCTTCCTCCCTTTTTATTTATTCCAGCGTAAGCGATAAATCCGAACGCAGGCCTTTCTTAAACAACTGATAACCCAGCCCCGCCACCATCGCCGCATTATCCATGCATAATGATCTAGGCGGAAAATAGCATTTGATACCGTATCTCGCCGCCTCTTCGGCAAACCGAAAACGTAACCTGTTATTAGCGGCAACACCCCCGCCTATAACAAGGCTTAATACCTTCTTTTTCTTACAGGCTAAAATCGACTTATCGATTAAGGCTGTGAAAGCGGATTCCTGAAAGGAACCGGCGGTATCTTTCTTTTCCTTAAACGTAAGCCGCTTTCCTTTTACCGCGTACAAAACCGCAGTCTTTATCCCGCTGAAACTAAAATCCAGCGGGTTTACCGTCCCCGAACAGGCGAATCTGAATTTCTTACTATCTCCGGATTTGGCCAGCCTCTCGATTATCGGCCCTCCCGGATAACCCAAGCCCAATATTTTGGCTACTTTGTCAAATGCCTCTCCGCAGGCGTCATCTTGAGTTTCCCCCAAAATCTCTATCCGGGAAAAATCTTTTATATAAAATAAACTGGTATGGCCTCCGGAGACGACCAGCGCTATAAAAGGCAATTTAAGCCGAGAATTATCCAGGAAGTTAGCGTAAATATGCGCCAATACATGGTCTACGGCCACTAAAGGCAGCCCCACGGCAAGCGACAGGCTTTTAGCAAAAGCGATACCGACCAAAAGCGACCCCGGCAGGCCCGGAGAGTTTGTCACCGCGATCAAATCGATCTGCTTAAGCCCCAGCTTTGAACCCTGCAAAGCATCCTGGGTAACCTGGGCAATAGTCTCAAGCTGCATGCGCGAGGCGATCTCGGGGATAACGCCTCCGTATTTTTTGTGGAAATTAAGGCTTGAAGAGACCGAGTTAGAAAGAAGGCGCCTGCCGTCCTTCACCACCGAAGCCGAGGTTTCATCGCATGATGTCTCAATACCCAAAACGTACATTATCTGGCCAACTCCGATACAAAAACAAATTTATAACCTTCTTTTTCCAGGCGCGGCATTGCCTCTCTAAGGACAGCCAGGGTGGCCTTACGGTCATGGCCGATACCGACGGCAAAACCATTCTTCCTGGCTTTATATTTGAGGACTTTCAACTGCTGCCTGATGTAATCCGGGTCATTATTATTATCCAGGAAGACGTCTCTTTTAGCAAATGGCACCCCCATTTTTCGCGCTAATGCCCAGCAGACCGAATACGGAGTAACATAACTGTCTAAGAAAAAAACTCTCCTGCTCTTTAATACCTTCAGTACTCCCTCCATAGTCTTGCGGTCTTCGGTAGCCATTGAGCCCATATGGTTGCTTACCCCGTCGGCAAATGTCAACTCATCCAAATCCCGCCCTACGATCTTTTTTATCGCGGCCTCATTCATGGAAACAGAGATGGTATCCTTCTCAAGCCCCCACTTTTCTTTAGGCTGCATCGGCAGATGCAGGATGATCTCAAAACCCGATTCATGCAACTGGCGGGCCAGGGCCTTCGAATATTTCAGATTGGGCAAAACCGATGCCGTGATCGGCCTCTTGATTTGTTTAGCTGCCTCCAGGTTCTTCGTATTATACCCCCAGTCATCAAGCACTATGGCTATTCTCCCTTTCAATGCCGGAGGAGGCAGGAGTGCTTCCTTTTTCCTCTGCGGCCTGCTTAAGGCAAGGAAAACAATATTAATTATTATAATCGAAATGAGTATACCGATTATAACCTGGTATTTTCTTTCCTTGTCCATTATTGCTTGGGCGCCTGGTAGAATCTTGCGGCCTTGAGAATATCTACTGCCCGCATCAACTGATTGTCCGTCTTGTAATCAAAAACTTTTGCGTCTTTAGACTTAGCCTTATTCTCGGCTGCCTCAAATGCGTCTTCGGCATTATCTATCTTTTTGTCTTCGGGCTTAACGCCGGGCCTCTCTGCTTCGATTTCAATATCAGGGGTAACGCCCTTACCGTGGATGACCTTGCCTGTCGGAGTGAAGTATTTACTGGTAGTAAGCCTTAAGGCCGAACCGTCGCTTAAGGGCACCACCGTCTGGACCGAACCCTTGCCGAATGATTTAGCGCCTAAGACTATCGCCCTTTTATAATCCTGCAAAGCCCCGGCTACGATCTCGCTGCCGGAAGCCGAGCCGTCATTTATCAATATGACCATGGGCAGATTAAGGATAGGATGCGAAGAGGCTGCGGTAAACTCGATGTTCTGTACCGGCTGCCTCCCCTTGGTATAGACAATCAGCTTACCCTTTTCTACGAATTTCTCCGCCACCTTGACCGCGGAATCAAGTAGCCCGCCCGGATTATTACGCAGGTCAAGTATCAAGGCCTTCATACCCGCCTTAGAGAGGCGCTCTAAAGCCGCGCCTATATCCTGCGGCGTGTGCTCCCTGAATTCTACGATACGGATGTACCCGATACCGTCTTCCAGTATCTTGGCCTCCTTGATATCCTTGATCTTAATTACATCCCTGACCATTTTAAAATCTAATATCTTCTTTTCCGATTCTCTAAGAACGGTAAGCGATACCGGCTCTCCGGGTTTCCCGCGCATCTTTTTGACCGCGTCGGTAATGGTCATATCCCGCGTCAGGTCATTATTAATCTTGACTATCCGGTCATTGGCCTTAAGACCGGCGCGCCACGCAGGCGTATCTTCGATTGGGGTCACTATGGTCAATATGCCGTCTTTAATGGTTATCTCAATACCCACTCCGCCGAACCTACCTTCGGTATCGACTTTTAATTCATTATAGGTATCCGGGTCCATAAACTGGCTATGCGGGTCCAGAGACGAAAGCATCCCCTTTAAGGCCCCGTAGATAAGGTCTTTGGCCTTAGGCTCGTCGACATATTCCGACTGGATTATCGCGATGGTATCGGAGAATAATTCGACCTGGCGGTAAAGATCCTCGTTCTTCTTTTTCTCCGTAGCTGAAACAGCCAGAGAAACAAAAACCGATACCGCGATGACTGAAACTGCCGCGATTAAACCGACAGCAAACTTCTTACGCATTAGAAAGCCTCCGTTTAAATAGATCCTGCAATACCTTAGGATTGGCCTTGCCCTGGGATTTCTTCATCGCCTGGCCGACTAAAAACATAACCGCGTTATCTTTTCCGGATTTGAAATCCGCCACGGATTTAGGATTTGCCTTAATGACTTCTTCTATGATACCTTCCAATTGTCCGCTATCGGAAACCTGGCCAAGGTTCTTCTCTTTTATAATAATCTCAGGGCCCTTTCCGCTCTTCTCCATTTCCAGCAAGACTGATTTAGCCGCTAAATTCGAAACGCCCCCGCTTCTCTCAAGATTGATCAAGCTGATTAATTCCGGAACCCTCCCGGAGACCTTTAGTTGAGAAATACCGCATTTATTATCGCCTGCTAATGATGCCAGTGGGCCGATCAACCAATTCGCAACAGGTTTCTTATCTTTTTCTTTGTACGCCTTAAAACAACTCTCCGCGAAGTGCGCGTCTTTCTTTGAGGCCGTGAGTATCCTGGCGTCATATTCATTCAAGGCATAATCCTTAATAAAGCGTTCCTTCTTCTCTTTAGGGAATTCCGGCAAGGCAGACCTTATCTCTTCGATCTTTGACTTAGCAACCGTAAAAGGCGGCAGGTCAGGTTCCGGAAAATAACGGTAATCCTGCGCCCCCTCTTTAGTGCGCATCACAACAGTAGCCCCCTCTTTTTCATCCCAGAGCCGCGTCTCCTGAACGAGCTTTTCCCCGTCATCCATAGCCCGCGCCTGACGCTCCTCTTCATAGGCGAGGGCATCTTTAACCGCTTTAAACGAGTTCATATTCTTTAGCTCGACCTTAACGCCTAATTTCTTATCGCCGTGAGGCCTTATGGATATATTGGCATCGCAGCGTAAAGAACCTTTCTCCATATCGCAATCCGAGACTTCCAGATACTCAAGCGTATTCTTTAATACTGACAGGTACTCGTATGCTTCTTCCGGAGAAGCAATATCCGGTTCGCTTACTATTTCAAGCAAAGGAACGCCGGCGCGGTTAAGGTCGACTAAACTTACATTATCTTTATGAATAAGCTTACCAGCGTCTTCTTCCATGTGCACGCGCGTAATACCGATGCGCTTGGACTTACCCTTGATCTCAATATCCAGGAATCCTTTTAAAGAAAGCGGCAAATCAAACTGGGATATCTGGTAATTCTTAGGCAGGTCCGGATAATAATAGTTCTTGCGGTCGAATTTAGTATATTCCTGCACCCGGCAATTGAGCGCAAGCGCTACTTTTATCGCGTAATCTAACGCGGTCTTACTGTAAACCGGAAGCGAACCCGGAAAACCCAAACAGACCGGGCAGGTTTGGGAATTAGGCTTATTGCCGAACTCTGTGGAACAGCCGCAAAAGGCCTTAGTCCGCGTATTAAGATGGAGATGGACTTCCAATCCTATGACTGTCTCGTATTTCATATCTTAGGTTTTTGTTTATGCCACTCGGTATTCTGTTCGTAGGTATACCCTACCCTGAAAAGCATCTCTTCCGCAAAAGGCTTAGCCATGATCTGCAAACCCACCGGAAGCCCGCTCTTAGTAAATCCGCAAGGGACTGATACCGCCGGTATTCCGGCGAGGTTTACCGAAATGGTATAGATATCGGATAAGTACATACTTAAAGGGTCTTCTATTTTCTCGCCAATCTTAAACGCAGGAGTGGGTGCCGTCGGAGTGATAATGCAGTCGCAGTCTTTAAACGCGCGGTCAAAATCTTCCTTAATCAGTGTGCGCACCTTTAATGCCCTTAAATAATAAGCATCGTAATAACCGTGAGATAATACAAAGGTCCCCAGAAGGACCCTGCGCTTAGCCTCTTCGCCAAAACCCTCTCCGCGGGTCTTCTTATACATATCAATAAGATTATCCGCCTTGATACGCAGTCCGTATTGCACCCCGTCAAAACGCGCCAGGTTTGAGCTTGCCTCAGCCGTAGCTACGATATAGTAAACCGGGACCGCGTATTCGGTATGGGGCAGGGATACCTCCTTGACCGATGCCCCTAATGATTTTAATTTATTTATCGCCTCCTCGATGGATTTTTTTACCTCCGGATGAATCCCCTCGACAAAATATTCTTTAGGTATGCCCATTCGTATTCCCTTCACATCATTGATAAGGGATTTAGTATAATCGGGGACGGGAATATCGGCGGAAGTAGCATCGTTACGATCATGCCCGGCAATAATATTCAGCATGGCAGCGCTATCTTCCACATCTTTAGTCAGCGGGCCGATCTGATCAAGACTGGAGGCAAACGCGATCAAGCCGTAACGCGATACCCTTCCGTAAGTCGGCTTCAGGCCGACAATCCCGCAGAAAGAAGCGGGCTGCCGTATGGAGCCTCCGGTATCCGAACCCAGCGCCCAAAATGCCTGGTCAGACACTACTGCCGCGGCCGAACCTCCGGAAGACCCTCCGGGGACACATTCTAAATTCCAGGGATTACGGGCCGGGCCAAAACAGGAATTCTCCGTTGATGAGCCGAAAGCAAACTCATCCATGTTGGTCTTTAAATCAAATACCGAAAGATTCGCGGCTTTAAGTTTGGTTATTACAGTAGCATCATAGGGAGGCTTGAATCCTTGCAGTATTTTAGAACAGCACTCGGTATTTAACCCTTCGGTGCAGATATTATCCTTAATAGCTACGGGTATAAGCTCGGAGGTCGGAGGTCGAAGCTCGGCGCGCCTGACGTAAGCATTGACCCTGCTATCCACATCCTTGATCCGATTTTCCAGCGCAGACCGGGCTTCCCGGACGGTAGCTCCGCCTTTTTCAATCTTCTCCTTAAGTTCGTGGGCAGTAAGTTTAAAGAATTCCATTTACTCGATGACCTTAGGCACAGAAAAGAAATCCCCTTCCCGGGAAGGGGCATTCGCCAACGCCTTATCCGCCGGCAAGGATGGTTTAGGGGTATCTTCTCTTAAAATATTGCTTAATGCTAAAATATGGCTCGTGGGAGGAGTCTTGGAAGTGTCTATCCGGCTTAATTTATCGATAAAACCGAGTATATCCTGCAGCTGGTGCGAAAGTTTTTCTAACTCTTTAGGGTTCAACTCGATACGCGCAAGATGAGCGACGTATTCAACTGTCTTCTTATCTAATGCCATAGCTTAATTCTCCTTAATATTAGTTAATTATAATACCAAACTTACCTTTAAAAGTCAACGGGATAAACTTTTGGTGGCGCGGCTACAGCACCCCTCTTCTAGTGAGTTTTACGGGTCCTGTCGCCGGTTTGCCTCTCGTCAGCTATATGCTGCCTCGAGGCTTCACCGGCGCCTCCCGTAAAACTCAAGACTGTCTACGTGTATGTTGTAGCGGCTGACGGGGCTTGAGTCGAGCAGCATCTGAAAAGTGCGTTGCGGGCAAGGTTCCCGCCACGATTCTTGGCGGGAGAGCAACGCATTTTTCCGAAGCGAAGCCCCGCCACGCTGGGGCGGGGCGAGCGGTGCTGCGAGACCAAGGCCCGGCAGACGCGTAATATTATTTTATTGGACAAAGCTGGAAAAATATGTAAAATATCCTCATGTCCGTAAAACAACCCAAATACTACCTTAACGAGAAGGACGAGTTTGTTATAGAGAATTACAACTACGCCAAGCCCTTCTCCAACTTCTTCCCCGGAATTGCGGGCATCTACGGCATCCCGATGTGGACATTCTACGTCAACCGCGGGCAGGGCATTGCCAGTTTCGGTACCAAAGATAAGGACCACGCTATACTCGAGTTTTTCCCTGCGGACAAATCTTACCAGCTTACCCCTTCGAACGGTTTCCGCACCTTTATCAAGGTCATAGGAAAGAAACAAACCATTTATGAACCCTTTCATAACGGCTTTGTCAACGCAAGGTTTAAGCTTAAGAACGAGATGCACATTACGCCCTCCGGGCTTACCCTCGAAGAAGAAAACTTTTCCCTCGGCCTGAAGGTGAAGGTCGAATATTTTAATATCCCGCAAGACGCCTTTGCCGGATTAGCCCGCATTGTAACCGTTAAGAATACCGGGCGCGCTAACATTAAGATCCAGCTTCTCGACGGGCTGCCGCAGATAATACCCTACGGCTTTAATAATTTTTTTCTGAAAGAACTCTCCCGCACCATCAGTGCCTGGGTAAATGTGGAGAACCTCAAGAATTCAGCCCCCTTTTACCGGCTTATCGTAGATCCTTCTGACCGGCCCGAAGTAATCCACCTTACCGCCGGTAATTTTTACCTGGGTTTTACCCATCAGAAAAATAAAACTAGCCTGATCAAACCGGTTGTCGACCCATTAAAGATATTCGGGCAGAATACGGACTTTTCCCTCCCCGTCGAATTCGTCAATTGCGTAAAATTCAGCGCGCCTCTAAATGAATCGCTAACAAGTAGAATCCCCTGCGCCTTTTCGCTTGTGGATTTAAATCTGAAGTGCGGGGCAGAATCCTCTATCAATTCCGTCATCGGCTTCATGCGTAACTTAGAAACCCTTAACTCTTCTATATCCAAGATTATTGCCCCGGGATACCTATCCCGAAAGAAAACAGAAAACTCTATAGTAATCGAAGAATTGACCCGGGATGTCCAGACCAAGAGCTCCTCAAGAGAATTCGATCTCTATACTAAACAGACATATTTAGACAATATCCTGCGCGGCGGCTACCCTGTTGTTTATAAAAACGCCGGCAAAGAATCGGTCTTTTATCTATATTCCAGGAAACACGGAGATTTAGAAAGAGATTACAACAAATTCCTCATTCAGCCTACTTATCTTTCGCAAGGCAACGGTAATTACCGGGATATAAATCAGAACCGCAGAAGCGATATCTGGTTTAACCCGGAGATCAAAGAAAAAAACCTAGCCACCTTCCTTAACCTGATCCAATCAGACGGATTTAACCCCTTAGTGATAAAAGGTTCCCTCTTTACGCTCAAAGATGGCGCTAAATTACAGGAATTACTGAACGGCTCCGTCGATGCCAAAGATATACCGGCCTTATCGGAATTCCTTAATAAGCCGTTTGCGCCCGGAGATGTTATATTATTTCTCGAGGATAATTCCATCAAAGTCAAGGGCGGTTACGACGGATTTCTGAACACTCTAATGGCGAATGCGGTCAATCAGGAAGAAGCGGAACACGGGGAAGGCTACTGGACCGATCACTGGACTTATAACCTTGACCTTTTAAACAGTTATTTTGCCGTCTGGCCCGAGAAATTAAAAGAAACAGTTTTCGAAAACCGCACCTTCACCTTTTTTGATAATTACGAGACAGTCCGGCCTCGCTCTGAAAAATACGTGCTTTATAACGGCAAACCATTACAGCTGCATTCCGTTGCCCCGGATCATGCTAAAAGAGAACTCATCCACCAACGGTCACTCAACCCTCACCTGGCGCGCGCAGATTACGGAAAAGGAGAAATATACCGGACCACCCTTATCAATAAACTGATCTGCCTCTTTGCCAACAAGATGGCTTCGCTTGATGCTAACGGCTGCGGCATAGAGATGGAGGCGAATAAACCGAACTGGTACGACGCCCTTAACGGGCTCCCTGCCTTATTCGGCTCTTCAGTCTGCGAGACCTTTGAATTAAAAAGGCTGATTATTTTTATAAAAGACGCCCTGGAGGCCTGCGGCGTCAAAGAATTCGGAATAAGCGAAGAAATATACGACTTTGTCTGCGGTTTAGAGGGGACGCTGGATATTACGGGAGATTTTGAATACTGGGATAAAAGTTCCGGGTTAAAAGAAGAATACCGCAGCAGGACCAGGATGGGTTTTAGCGGTAGAGAAGTTACAATGGGTTCAGATACACTAAACGCCTTGTTAGAAAAAGCGCTGGCTAAACTGGCCCATGCAACAGATAAAGCTTATGATAAAACAAATAACGTATACTATTCATATTTTATTAACGAGGTGACGGATTTTGACCTGATGAAGGGCAACTATATCCGGCCTAAGAAGTTTAAGCAGATCCGGGTCCCTCTCTTCCTTGCGGGGCAGATGCACGCCCTAAGGATGTCCCGGGATAGCTCGGAGGCCGTAAAGATCTACCGGGGAACCAGGAAAAGCGAATTATTTGACAAGAAACTTAAGATGTATAAAGTCACTGCTTCGCTTAAAAGCATGCCGGAGGAGATCGGGAGGTGCCGTGTATTTGCCCCCGGCTGGTTGGAGCATGAATCTATATGGCTGCATATGGAATATAAATACCTTCTCGAACTGCTCAAGCGCGGGCTTTATAAGGAATTTTCCGAGGATTTTAAAAATACGCTCATACCTTTTCAGAACGCCCGGCGTTACGGCAGAAGCATACTGGAGAATTCTTCCTTTATCGTAAGCAGCGCCTTCGAGGATAAGAGCCTGCACGGTAATGGTTTTGTGGCGCGCTTATCGGGCTCCACCGCTGAATTCATGGAAATTTGGCTTACAATGAATACCGGGATCAGGCCATTTTTTCTGGATAAGAACAAAGAACTGAACTTAAGATTCAATCCTATCCTCCCCGGCTGGCTCTTCGACCGAAAAGGGAAATATTCTTTTGTTTTCTTAGGCAGGATTTTGGTAACCTACCATAACGCCAAAAGGCTGGATACCTTCGGTGAAAAAGGCGCGAAGATCAGCAAAATAATTATTGATGGCAAAGAGATACGCTCCGAGATCATCCCACCCGCTTATGCCAAAGGCATAAGAGAACGCCAAGCAGAGTTTATCGATATTTATCTGGATTAAATTAAAAGATTAGAATTTCTTGCGGTAATACATGCGGAAGATATGCGCCGTATCGATAGTCCTTAACGAGCCTCCGTAAGGGTCCCATCCTATATCCAGCACTCCCCCGTTGTAAGGATTGCGGCTGGCCTCGCCGTATTGGAAGGTAAAATCCTGGTCCTCGGACTGGCGATAAGTAAACTCTGCGAAAAAATTGTTATGGCCTGTCAAGCCGGTATCTCCGGTAGATATCAATTTGTCAAGGTCCTGCCAGCGCGAATAGGTATACCTAAAAAACATGGATAATTTCTTAAAAGGCGAGTAATTCATCTCCAGGCCGATGTGGTTCATGTTATCGTCGATCTGCCCCGCTTTCTCAAACGGGTTCCTCGTGTAATCCAGATAAAATTCCAAGTTATTCGCAGGCCTTATACTTAGCCCGGTCTTAAAGACATTGATGTAATAATAGGGCGGTTTAGGAAAATAACCCTGGCTGTAAAGGCTGATCAGGTTCTGCCTGTATTTGCTCCCGTTTTGGTAATAGGTAGTCCCCAGCCCCTGGCTATTCAAAACCCCGCGCGGGAAATTATCATACCCCAAAGACAGGTCATTGGTATATTCCCAGATCCCGTTTAAAGAGAGCCAGTCGGTAAAATCATAATTCGCGCCCAATGAACCGGTTGCAACCGATGGGTCCTTCCCGTCTTCGATAACGCTGTTAGCGTAATAAGTCTTAGTAACGGGGTCGAATAAATAGGGGTCGACCCCGGCCTTGGTCTTGGGGAGGCGGTGGTATATCCCTAAGAATTTACCGGTGAGCTTATCCGTCAGCTCCCAGGTCAACTCATCGCGGAATACGTTCTCCACGAATTTGTTATCCGTAGAGTGGACATTGCGCACATCGATAAGGTTTGAAAGCGCTTTATCGAAAGCCAAAGACTCGATCCTTAACCCCAAGACGCTTCTTCCGATATCTATGCCGTTTCCTAACCGGCTGTTCTTGATATCATCCCAGGTCATCATCTGGCCTTCGCCCTGATAATAATATTTGAAAGGCTTACGGAAATGCATGTGCCTGCCCCACCACTCGTCATCGCGGGTCTCACCGTAAGACGATAGCGGCTGATCAAAAGACTCATCCATACGGGAGGCAAAAAGGCGGAACTTGGTAAAGTCTCCTTCTTCCTTAGCCGGCATTATCCCCTCATAGCCGTACTTTGTATCCATAATACTCTCAAAAGGAAATCTTCCCATAATAGAAACATAATACGCATTACCGCTTAGCTTCGTCCTGTATTCCTTATTGCTTATATCATACATAGATGCTGAATGGGCAACTTCAAAGTTTGTCTGAAGCCCCGGGATGATCTCATAACTGGCATCAACCCCGCCCACATAGTTACGCGCATCCGGACGGGACTGATTATTATTATTGAACCCGAAACGCGTCGTCCCGGTAAGCCCCAAACTCAAATTATCGGCAACGCGCTGCTTCAGGCGGCTGGCGGAAATGACGTTATCTACTTCTGAATAATCCTGCCAGAGAGTCTTAGGAGTGGCGACGCTGGTGACAAACGAGGTCTCTTCCGAGGGGTTAAAATCAAATGAGAATCCGCGTAGGGCGGTCAAACGCTGGCCCTCGCTGTCGCGGGTATAACTTGATAATGAATTATCCCAATAGCCCCTGGTAAAATCCTGCGGGGTAACGCCGGTATTAAGCTGCCCCGGCTGCCAGGCGCGTATCCAGGGGGAATCTTCCCACCATTTACGATTATTAGAAAGCCTTAACGGATCATCAAAAGAAAGGGCCTGATTTTCGTAACCGATAGGATAGGCCCTTAATTTTAAGTTACTCTGCTTATAATCAACCCACATCTCGCGCACAGGCTGAAACTGTCTGTAGATCTTGGTTTCAGGGACTGTAAAAACATCCGCGGCGGGAAGGGTAAAGTTTCCTTTTACGGTATAAGCCCCGAACTTGCTATCATGGACTTTCACTTCGGGGAAACTGATAGAATTTCCCATCGATGTGGTATTGACCGTTTGATTGACTGTATAACCCGTATTTGACCAGTATTTGAATTCCACGTCAGCGGAGTCGCCGCCGGAGCTCGTAATGGTATACTTACTGCTCTTACCGGTAAAGCTCCACGGGTCGACTGTGATGTTACCGTGGAAATCAAAACCCTCATCGCGGCCGGTATCGAGATTCACCCTTAACCGGTCATAAATCCTCGGGTCATACGTATTCTCTTTATTATCAAAGGCATTATTTGAAAGCATACGCCAGTTATATTCGTTTAGATCCCAGTTAGCGCGCTTCCATATCGCATCCCCTCCGGAAGAAAAACCCATCCTGGCCTGAGCCTCACCGCTTATCTTCAAACCGCCTAAATTAATACCGTCTTCATCTTTTTCCGGGTTCGCTTTTGGTTGTTCTCCGGCCATTGCGCCTGCTTGAGCAAAGGCCTTATTTATCGCCTTCTCCTTTTCTGAACTCCGGTTATTAAGGTTTGGGCCGGGGATGCCTGCGTATTGGGGCTGCTGACCGGCGTAAGGCACGGGCTGGCTTTCATTTACAAATATGGTATTGATATAACTTGAGGCAATGCGGTTTTCAGGTTCGAGTATGAGCACCTTTTTAAATTCCGAAAGCGCGTCATCATACCTACCCATCTTGTAATAGGTGACACCTAGCTCGCAAAGGTAGTCTACCGACTGGCTTGCCCACGAAAAGGCGCTGGAGAGCAGCAGAATGAAGATAACAACAAAAAAAACCGGACTGACCTTGCAGATCACTCCGGCAATATTCATGCCAATCTTCGCAAGTTTCTCTTTCATTGCAAAGAATTGTACTATAATTACCTGTTTTTGTCAAGATAGAATTAAGGCTAACTTCAGACGGTGATTTTAGCCCCCTCCTGCAGGCATATCTTGAGGGAATGCATATACAAAACAAGGTATATCTTACCTTTAGATACCGTAAAGATGCTCCCTTTTATCCTGCAGAAGAATTTCTGCAAGCGTAAACGGGTATTGCTCTCCTTGAACACATATAGGTAAGGGTCCGGCCTCTTTACCGTAGCGGCATCCTTAACCTCTTTGATGATGCAAACAAAATGACGGTTTATAATGCTGCGGATCCCTTCGCGCTCCGTCACTTCGGAGCTTGCAATGACCCTCTTCTTTTTATCTCCGGAAGTCAAATTCCTGAATAATAGGTTTCTCATCTCTAAGTTCCTTTTTTTCGCTTATCTATCCACACTTAGTTTGTTGCGGGACAGCCCCCTACGGGGACAGTCCCCGGCATTAATACATTGCTAGCAATTTATGCCGGATTGCCCGTAAATCATCTCTATGGCTTTTGAGCAATCCGGCCTATCCCCAAACCTTCTCGTGGCTGGTGGGGACTGTAAGATACCATAACAGATTGTTAAGGAAGTATGCCTCTGAATCAACTGCTTAACAAGGGGTTAAAGAGGATAAAAAGAAAGCGGTTTCAGCGGGGTTTGCTACCGAAGTTCAGGCGTTTTTCTTCGCCCTTAAAGAGCCTTGCCAGATTGGATTTGTGGCGCAGGATAACGAACGCGGACAAAATAATACTAGTAATAAAGATAAGGCGCGATTGCCTAAAGATTGCTGCATATACCGGTAAGAGCACCGCCGCAACAATCGATGAGAGCGAAACTATTCTTGAGACGGCAAAACTTACGGCCCAAGACAAAATCACGAAGCCCAGGACTAAATTTAATCCGGGTATATTGAAAGCCAGCCCTATCAATACCCCGAAAGTCGTAGCTATGCCTTTACCGCCTTTAAAATTCAGGAATACGGTCCAGTTGTGTCCGCAGATAGCGGCGACCCCCAACAGGATAAAAGTTAATTCTTTAGTTAATACCGCGGTTTTATTCTGTAACAACCCGCCTAAGACATAAACCACGATAAAGCCTTTAAGGATATCCAGGATCAATACTGTGATCCCCGCCTTAATGCCCAAAAGGCGCATAGCGTTAGTAGCCCCGACATTACCGGAACCGAATTTCCTGATGTCCGTTCCTTTAAGAACGCGGCCGAAAATATAGGCCGTGGGAATAGAGCCTATCAGGTAGCTAATGATTAACGCGGTGATTATCCAGAGCATATAAGACCTTAAAACCCCTTCTCACGTAATCGATACCCGAAATAACCGTAAGTATCGCCGCCACCCACCAAAAGACAAAAGCGAAACGCCACTGCAAAAACACAATAATTACCGCCGACATTTGAGCCGTCGTCGTGAGCTTCCCCCAACGGGTGGGGAAAACATCGATATTCTGTTTCACTATATAGATAACTACCGCTCCCAGAATAATAATTATATCCCTGCTTAAGACGATTAAAGTGACCCAGAGCGGGAACTTAATGCCAAACCTGTCCACAAATGTAAGGCAGATAAAAGCGCTCATCAAAAGCAGCTTATCCCCCAGAGGGTCTAGGACTAATCCGGCCTTTGACTGCAATTTAGATTTTCTGGCTATATATCCGTCGGCGGCGTCCGATATCACTCCTAAAATAAAAATAAAGAGCGCAGCAAACCTTAGGTATTCCCTGGAAGGAGAATAATACAGGAAGCACGCCACAAAAAACGGAACGCTCAAGATCCGGAAAGTCGATATTTTGTTGGCTATATTCATTTTATAATCCTTACCCGGTTAGGCGGCCAGTAGATGACCATCGCCTGGCCGAGGATATTACTCTTCGGGACAAACCCCCAGTAGCGGCTATCCTTGCTCGACGCGGAATTATCTCCCAGAACAAAATAATTATCCTTAGGCACGGTTATCTTCACACCTTCGGCGGAAAAGTCGCCGCGATTGTAATAATACCTCTGGCTGAAAACCGGCTCAAGGAGAGGCTTATCGTTTATAAAAATACTCCCGCTCTTGATCTCGATCGTATCGCCCGGCAAACCGACCAACCTTTTGATAAAATCCTTCTTAGGGTCTTCGGGATATATAAATACCACCACATCCCCCCGCGCCAGGTCTTTTACTTTCGGTAGCCGTTTTTCGGTAAAAGGGACCTTAGCCCCGTAGATGAATTTATTCACCAGGATCAAATCCCCCTCTAAAAGAGTCGGCCGCATTGAGCCGGTGGGTATTTTAAATGCCTGCGCGATAAAAGGCCGGACCACGCAGAACGCCAGAAACGCCGCCACTACTAGCGCCTCGAGCCATTCGCGTATTACGGATTTCTTTTTTACGCTCATATTTTTAAAACCTCCAGAAATGCCTCTTGCGGTATCTCTACCTTGCCGAATTGTTTAAGCCGCTTTTTGCCTTTTTTCTGCTCATCCCAAAGCTTGCGTTTACGGGTAATATCCCCGCCGTAGCATTTGGCGGTTACGTGTTTGCCCACGGAGCGGACCTTCTCCGAAGCCAGGATCTGACTTCCTACGGCTGCCTGAATGGCTACTTCAAATAACTGGCGCGGGATCAGCTCTTTTAATTTTGAAACCAGGGCGTGCGCCTTCGAAAGCGCCCTCTCTTTACACATAAGCGACGAGAAGGCATCGCATATGACACCGTTTAATAATATATCCAGCCGCACCAGTTTTGTGGGCAGGTATTCTTTAAATTCATAATCCAAAGAACCGTATCCGCGGGTAAGCGACTTTACCCTGTCATAAAAATCAACGATGATCTCCGAAAGCGGAATACTAAAGACGACTTTTACTCTATCCTCTCCCAGATATTCATTCGATACAAATTGCCCTCTGCGCGATTTGGCAAAATCACAGACCGCCTCGATGCTATCCACAGGGATGATCATAAGAAGACTCGCGTATGGCTCTTGCGCTTCCGCTATACTCTGGCTCACAGGAAGTTTTGCCGGAGTATCGACTTCAATGAGTTCGCCGTTTGCACTCCTGACCCGGTAGACGACATTGGGCACGGTAAGAATTAAATTTAAACCGTACTCCCTTTCCAAGCGCTCTTGCACTATCTCCATATGCAAAAGCCCCAGGAATCCGCAGCGGAAACCCGAACCGAATGACTGGGAATTCTCCGGTTCAAAAACAAAGGAAGCATCGGAGAGCTTCAGCTTATCCATAGCGTCGCGCAATTCCGGAAAATCTCCCGGATTGACCGGATAGATGCCGCAGAAGACCAATGGCTTGCATTGCCTGTAACCCGGCAATGCCTCTTTACATGGATTCTTGGTGTCGGTTATAGTATCGCCGATAATGATTTCTCTGGGATCGCGTATGTTAGCCGTAAAATACCCTACCTCGCCTCCGGTCAAAAGATCCACCGCGTCATATTTCAGATTCTTAAAAACACCGAGCTCCTCGATTTTATACAAAGCGCCCGAATGCATCATCTTAAGCTGTGTCGAAGGACTGATTTTTCCGTCCTTGATCCTTACGAATACCACCACCCCTTTATAAGCGTCAAACCTGCAGTCAAAGACCAGGGCCTTCAACGGGTTATCTATCTCACCCTCCGGCGCGGGGATCACCTCGATTATGCGCTCCAGAATCTCCTCTACTCCGGTACCTTCCTTAGCGGAAGCCAGAATAATATCTTCCTCGCGAAAACCCAGGACATTGATTATCTGTTTCTTGACCCTCGGCACATCGGCAGAATTTAAGTCGATCTTATTTATTACCGGTATGATCTGCAGATTATTTTCCAGGGCTAAATAATAATTAGCCACCGTCTGCGCCTCAATACCCTGCCCGGCATCCACTACCAGGACCGCGCCTTCGCACGCGGCCAGCGATTTAGATACCTCGTAAGTAAAATCAACATGGCCGGGGGTATCGATTAGGTTAAGGACGTATTCTTTTCCCTGTTTTTTAGAGCGGTATGAGAGCCTTACCATCGAGGCCTTAATGGTAATGCCGCGCTCTTTTTCCAGGTCCATGTCATCCAAAAGCTGGTCGCCCTTATGGCGCCTGTCTACCGCTCCCGTGACTTCTAATATACGGTCAGCCAGAGTAGACTTGCCGTGGTCTATATGGGCAATGATCGAAAAATTTCTGATAAGACTCTTATCCATTTTTTTAATGATTAATTCCTAAATCCTAATGACTAATGAATTTTTAATTACTAATGTTTAATAATTAAAATTTAGTCATTCATTAGTAATTAGTGCTTAAAAATTAGTAATTTTGATTTATTTATTTAATTCTTCCAGTACCTTAGATACTACTTCATCTATACTTAAATCCGTCGTATCGATATAAATAGCGTCATCCGCCTTCTTTAGGGGAGCGACTTCGCGCGTAGTATCTATCTTGTCGCGATTAGTCAGGTCGGCTTTTACATCGTCGCGGCTTACATCCTGACCCAGCCCTATCAACTCTTTATGGCGGCGTTTCACCCTTTCTTCGGGATTAGCATCGATAAAGAATTTCTTATCTGCGTCGGGGAATACCACTGTCCCGATATCCCTTCCGTCTAATACCGAATCGCGCGCCCTCCCCATGCGCCTCTGCAATCTGACCATCGCTTCGCGCACTTCTTTTATCTTGGCTATATCCGAGACGACCTTGGTGATAAACGGCTGGCGTATAAGAATACTTACATCGCGGCCGTCAAGAAATACTTTGAGCGTTCCGTCCGGTTCATTAATCAAGTCTATGACGGTGATCGAAGCCAGCTCGATAACACGCTGACTGTTATTGATATCGGTCTTAGATTCCAGGGCCTTTAAGGTGAGCGCGCGGTACATCGCCCCCGTGTCGATATAAAGAAAGCCCATTCTCTGGGCTATTATCTTGGCAACGGTACTCTTACCGGCTCCGGCTGGGCCGTCAATTGCGACGATCATCCTAATTTTTCTCTTTTTGCTTGAGCCTGCGCGAGTATTTTTACCAGCTTCTTTCTGTCCTTGCCGGCTATCGCAGCTTTCATTTCCAGGATGTTCTTATTCAACGCATCGGAGGCCTTTATGATATTGGCGGAATTGCTTAAGAATATATCCGCCCATATACCGCTGTCGCTTGCCGCGATGCGCGTAGTATCTTTAAGCCCGCCCGAAGCGAAACTTATAAATTCTTTCGGAACGGAATTCATTAATGCGAAGGCCGCAAGATGAGGAAGGTGGCTGGCAAAAGAAAGCGCCAGATCATGTTCGCAAGGGAACAGGTCAATGGTCTTAGCGCCCAGGCTGAGCCAGAGCTTGACCACTTTATTCAGGGCCTTCTTATCTGTCTTCGCCGTAGGAGTCAGAATACAGAGCGAACCCTTAAATAGCCCGGGCCTGGCATTGGTAACGCTGCGTTTCTGTGAACCGGCAAGAGGATGCGTGCCGACATAACCGGGGAATAGCCTGCTAAGTTTAGCCACGATCTCTTCTTTAGTACTACCTACGTCAATGACAACGCATTTCTTATCTACGATCCTGGATATCTTCGGCGCGAGGGTAAGTATGGAACTTACGGGAGTTGCGAAAACCACCAGATCAGCTCCCTGGATCACCGAAAGAGAACGCGAGCCTGTGTCAATAGCCCCCATCTTCCTGGCTTTATCCAGACTGATCTTACGCCTGCTCACGCCAACAACACTTGATGCCAGTTTCTTCTTTTTTATATCCAGAGCCAAAGAACCACCGATCAACCCCGTGCCGACTATGGCTACTTTTCTAAACATCGTCATTTCTCTTCTCCCTGCCTACTACCTACTCTATATATCTCTCCCCACTGCTTTTGCTATTACCCTCAACTCTTCGACCAGTGTCGCGAAATTACCAGGTATAAGCGACTGCGCTCCGTCAGACTTAGCATCTTCCGGATGCGTATGCACTTCGATGATCAGGCCGTCCGCGCCCGCGGCAACCGCAGCTTTTGATAACGCCGGTACCAGCCCCCATTTTCCCGCCGCATGCGACGGATCAACGATTATGGGTAAATGCGATAACTGTTTCACTACCGGGACTGCGCTGATATCCAAAGTATTACGCGTAGCATCCTCAAATGTCCTGATGCCGCGCTCGCAGAGAATAACATTGAAGTTCCCCCCTGCCATGATGTATTCCGCGGACATCAACAGCTCTTTGATTGTTGAAGATAGACCGCGCTTTAAAAGCACGGGTTTCTTAGTCAACCCCACTTCCTTTAATAAATTGAAATTCTGCATATTACGGGCGCCTATCTGCAAGACATCGATGTATTTAGCCACCAGGGAGACGTCGCGCGGGTCCATTACTTCGCTGATCGTCACCAATCCCAAATCATTACCGACTTTATTTAATAGTTTTAATCCCTCTTCCCCTAATCCCTGAAAACTGTAAGGAGAGGTACGCGGTTTAAAAGCGCCTCCGCGTAAAACCGTCGCCCCGGACTTTTTGACCAAAGAGGCGATTTCAGAGAGCGTATCCAGGCCTTCGACAGCGCAAGGCCCGGCCATCACGATTATCTTTTTACCGCCGATCGCCACACCCTTGCCTAAATCAATTAGCGAGTCATCACGCTTGAACTCCCGCGAAACAAGCTTGTAGGGTGCCAAGACCGGCATGACCTTTTCTACGCCCGGGAATACCTCAAGAGGAGTGACCTGCAAAATCTCTTCAGGCCCGATCACACCGATAATTGTGCGCTCCGTCCCCTTCGAAACATGGGGAGTAAGCCCGAGCTTCTTAACTTTATCGACTATATGGCTTACTTCTTGATCGGTTGCGCCCGGTTTTAAGACTATAATCATATTATTCTCCTAAATAATTTTCTTTAGAACCCTGACAAATCTCTCGTTTTCCTTTTTTGTACCGATAGTAACGCGGATGAAATTCTTCAGCCCGTATTGCTTCATGTCGCGCACGATCACGCCGAACTTAAGCATCTTATTAAAGACCTCGACTCCGTCCCTGGCCATATCGACTAAAATAAAATTGGCGACTGTCGGAACATAAGCAAGCCCCATCTTAGCCAGGGCATCGTAAAGATAATCTTTGCCCTGCAAGACCACCCGCCTCGTGCTCTTCAGGAACTTTTTATCATCTAATGCCGCCACTGCACCTGCCTGCGCTAAGAGGTTGACATTAAACGGCTGGCGCGCCACATTCATATAGCTGGCCAATTCCGGCTTGGTCACGGCGTACCCTACTCTTAAACCCGCTAACCCGTAGGACTTTGAAAAGGTTTTTAAAACTATTACATTATTTCTGCGGATATAATCCAGGCTCTGCGGAAAATCATTTACATCGATAAAATTATCATAAGCCTCATCCAGGACAACGATGACGTTATCCGGCAGGCCCTTAAGAAACTCCTCAAGATCGTATTTAGTCACATACGTGCCGGTAGGGTTATTCGGGTTTGAAATAAAGACTACCTTGGTCTTATTGTCAATACGCCTTTTTATAGCTTCAAGGTCGTAACGGAAGTACTTAAGAGGGACCGTGATGACAGTGCGGTTCTTGACCTTGGAGATTATCCCGTACTCCAGAAAAGTATAGTCCGCCGTAAGTATATGTTCATCATCCTCGACAAAGGTCTTAAGGATAATATCAATGAGCTCATCCGAGCCGTTACCCAAGACGATAGCCGAAGGCTCGACATTACAGGCCTTAGCAATTTTTTTCCTTAAATAAAACCCGTTTGCGTCCGGATAACGGTTTAAACCGGATAGACTCCGGCGGATAGCCGCCAGCGCTAACGGCGAGGGACCCAGCGGGTTCTCGTTAGAGGCCAGCTTTATTACATCCTTTAAACCCAGCTGCCGCTTTAACTCCTCGATAGGCTTACCGCCCTCATAGGGAGCAATACTTAAAATATGCTTACGCACCAGACCCATTTAATCTCCTATCGGATACGACCCCAGTATTTTCAAGAATTTGCACTTAGATTCAAGTTCAGCCAGGGCCTTCTTTACTTTAGGGCTATCCTGATGCCCTTGTAGATCCATGAAGAAATAATAATCCCAGGCCTTCTTTTTCGACGGCCGGGACTCTATCTTGGTCAGGTTAATACCGCATTTCTTGAAAGGGACCAGCATATCATGCAGAGCCCCCACGCTGTCCTTTATTGAAAATAAAATAGACGTCTTATCGCGCCCGGTCTTTTTAGCCCGGGTCCGGCCGATAACCAGGAACCGCGTGATATTATGCGGCGAGTCTTCGATATCCTTGGCGATTATCTTAAGCTTGTAAACCGCGGCTGCCAGGACCGAGGCAATGCAAGCTGAATTCTTTTCTCTGCGCGCGATCTGTGCAGCGCGGGTCGTGCTCGTGACCTCGATCAGAGGCACCCCGGGAAGATTCTCCTGCAGCCAGATACGGCACTGGCCGAGGACATTAGGATTAGAATAGACGCGCCTGATCTTAGCCTTCCCGCTATTGGACAATAAATTATGCGCTACATCCAGCATAAGCTGGGAGCAGATCCTTAGATCCGAATCCATGAACATATCCAGGGTATAACTTACGGCACCCTCGATCGAATTTTCAATCGGGACAACGCCATAATCAGCCGCACCCCTTTCCACCTCAAGGAATACATCTCCGATACTGTCACAAGCAACGTATTCGACCTGCGAACCGAATTTCTTTAACGCCGCCAGATGCGAGAAACTTGCCTGCGGCCCCATGTAGACGATCTTTAGCGGTTTCTCCAAAGAAAGGCTCGAAGACATGATCTCGCGGTAAATTGCCTCCAGCGCCGGCTTACTTAACGGGCCCTTGTTATCCCTCATGATCTTCTGCAATACTTCCCTCTCGCGCTCCGGCGAATATATGCTCCCGCCGTTCTTCTGCTTTATTTTGCCGACACGGATAATGACCTTTGCCCGCAGATTAAGCATTCCTGTTATTTTTTTATCGATATTATCTATTTCTTTACGCAGTCTGTTGAGGCTCATTTATCACCTCCGCTTTTTCTTGGCTGATAGTCTCGATCTGTTCCTTTTCTTTCTGTTCGGCTAATGCCGTAAAATTCTCCATCTTAGGCAGCTCATCCAGGGATTTCAATCCGAAATGCTCAAGGAATTGCCGGGTCGTTCCGTATACAAAAGGCCTCCCCGCGACTTTCTTTCTTCCCGTGATGCGGATGAGAAATTTATCCGTAAGGCTCTTCATCACACCGTCGACATTCACGTTCCTTAAAGATTCTATCTCCGTGCGCGTCAACGGCTGTTTGTAAGCAATAATGGCTAAGGTCTCCAGCGCCGGCCGCGAAAGCTTCTCCGCCTGACGCTCTCTGTACATCCTCCTTAAGAAAGTGGCGAAACCCGGAAAGGTGATCATCTGATAACCGTTGGCTATCTCTACTATCCGCATGCCTCGTCCGGAATTTTCGTAATCCGATTTAAGTTCAATGATCAGGCGCTTTATCTCTTCGTGATCTAAATTATCCAAAGCCTTCTTGATCTGTTCGACCATAACCGGCTTTTCGCTTGCGAATAATAAAGCCTCGATAACGGATTTAGTATTATTATCGGACACGGCTATTTCGCCTTCCTCTGTTTGTAAACTATATTAAGCAACTCTTCCGTAGTCTGGGCATCCGGAAAGATCTCTATTGCTTTCTTTATCATAACAGCGGCTTCGCTCTTTTTATACTGCAGCTGCTCAAGGACCGCGATAGCTTCTTCGATTATCCCTTTAACCTGGGCAGTTGACGCCTTCGCCTTACCGTCCTGGATAAGCCCGAACCTGCCGACTTTATTCTGCAATTTTGCTACAATTTCTTTTGCCCGCTGTTCGCCTATGCCGGGTAATGACCTTAAAAAAGATACATCACCTTCGTCGATTGCCTGCGCGATCTGGGATATCGGTTTATTCAGCGCCTTGAGCGCTGCGCGCGGGCCTATTCCGGAGACAGTAATAAAAGTCTGGAAGAAATCTTTTTCGATATCGTTAAGGAATCCGATCAATACCGGAGTGCTCTTAGACGGCTCCACCTGATGGTAATGATAGGTGATCAGGCTGATCTTTCCCTCCGGGCCGATCACTTCATCAACGCGCTGCATAACGCAAGCCGGGATAAATACTTCATAACAGAGCCCGTTGACGTCTACGGATAGATAATTTAAGCCTTTTTCATTTACTTTACCGGTAATCTTCGAGATCATATCCTTACTCTCATTATAGCGCTGTGCGCCAAAGCCATGGCTAGCGCATCAGTCACGTCTTTATACTTAGGAATAATTACTAGGCCCAAAGTACTAGCCACCATCCTCTGTACTTGTGCCTTAGACGCAAGGCCGTTACCGATGATAGCTTTCTTCACCCGCGTTGCCGCGTATTCCACTAAAGGTATCTTAGCTTGCGCGCAAGCCAGGCATATCACTCCTCTGGCTTGCCCTAAAATATAGCTGGTAGTCGGGTGACGATAATGCGCGTAAATTTTTTCAAGAACGAGACAATCGGGCTTCGTATCTGCAATCAATTTATTGATCCCTTTATTAATCCGCTCCAGCCGTTTGGGAGTTTGTTCTTTACTGCTCGTACTGATTATGCCGGCTTCAATAAGGGAAATCTTTTTCTTATCGACATCGATTACGCCGTAACCTGTTATGGTCAAGGCAGGGTCTACCCCTAAAATCCTCATTGACTATTCCGCACTAGCTTCTTCCAGTATCTCATCCGGGATATCGAAGTTGGCGTAAACCTGCTGTACATCATCGTGGTCTTCGAGCGCCTCCACCAGGCTTAATACTGTTTTGGCCTCCCCTCCGATGACCTTGACCGAAGATGAAGGTATCATGGTCACTTCCGCGTCCTGAAAATTTATTCCCTTAACCGTAAGCGCTTGTTTGACATTTTCAAAATCCGATGGATTTGTGGTGATTTCGAAATTCTTATCATCCGATTTGATATCTTCGGCTCCGGCGTCAAGGGCGATACTCATCAAGTCATCTTCTTTTATCTGGCTCTTTTCAAAAAGAAAATACCCCTTTTTAGTGAACATCCAGCTTACTGATCCTGCGCCCGCCATATTCCCGCCCTTTTTAGACATTATATTGCGCAGTTCTGCGGTAGTGCGGTTCTTATTATCGGTAAGCGCATCGATCAAGATCGCTACTCCACCCGGTCCGTAAGCCTCATAAGTAACGTTTTCGTAAATCACACCCGGGAGTTCGCCGGTTCCGCGCTTAATAGCCATCTTCACGTTATCCGAAGGCATGTTCGCTTCTTTCGCCTTCTGCATCACCGCGCGCAATTTCGGGTTAGTATCGGGGTTACCGCCGCCTTCGCGCGCGATGACCGTCAACTCCTTGATTATCTTAGTGAAGGTCGCGCCTCTCTTGGCATCAGCAACCATCTTCTTACCCTTATTCGTCTTCCATTTAGAATGACCGGACATCTGTATTACCTCCTATTTGTATTTTTGGTTTTTTAAAAAGAGTGGATGGAATAAGCCGAGTTCTGTCCTGATACGATATTTGCGCATCTGGATGACTATTCCTCTCGACCTTCGCGTTGCCGCAAAGGCTCAAGCAGCTTACCCGGGATTCATAACGGGCCGGACCAGCCCCTGCCCCGTGGCCGCCATAAGCGGCTATACGGGGCTCATCCCCTATTCAGCCTTACTCCGCGTAGAGATTGCCTCGTTTCACCCCCCGCCACAAATCATGGCGGGGACTCGTCTCTGTAGCTCTTCCGCCAAAAATCTTGGCGGATCCGCCACGTATTGTGGCGGAAATCCTCTTCAGTTTTAACGCTGAAGGACGGGAATTACCCGCTACGCTGTCCTCCGGAGCCCGGACTTTCCTCCCCGCCATAAAATTATGGCGAGGCAGCCACCTTCCATCCACCCTATTATCAAAGACCCTGTTTCTTTAATTCTTTTTTTATCGCCAATGTCGCTAATTTATCCGCGCCCTTGTTCATTTCGCGCGGGATATTGATTATCGAAAAATCTTTAAAACCGGCAATAAGCTGCTGCGCCTGGATAAACAATGTAACGATATTAGGATGCTTTACTTTATAAAGCCTTTTTATCTGGCGGTGCAAAAGCTGGCTGTCGGTATTGACCTTTAGGCTTTCAGCCTTAAGGACGGATGCTTCCTCAAGAGCGCAGATGAGGGCCGAATATTCCGCCACATTGTTAGTAGCGTTTCCGATAAAGCTCGAGATATTCTTTACTGTTTCGCCGTCGCGGCAGATCACTACACCAATGCCGCTCGGACCCGGATTACCTTTGCTCGCCCCGTCAATAAAGGCCTCAAATGCTCTCATCGGGTATATATAGTATTCTATTGCAAATCTCGCAGGTGACTATGCGCTCATACATCTTGATCAGGTTTATCACCTGGGGTGGCACGAACATATTACAGCCTAAACAGGAATTCTTCTTGACCCCGCATATGGCCAACCCGTCGCGGCTGGCCAAGATCCTGTCATACTGGCCTAATATCTTGGGCTCGATACCGGGGAGGATCTGCAATCTCAGCGCATCCAGCTCTGCAAGTTTAGCGACGATCTCTTTTATCCGGTCATCGACCTTCTTTTTCAGCTCATTAAAAACTTTCTCCTCGCCGGCTAACCTGTTTTTTTCCTTATCTATTTCGGCTTTAGCCTTATCGGCAGCGTCGAACAACTGAAGTATTTTATCTTCTATTACCGAACCGTCGGCTTTGGAATCTTGAATCTGCTGCAGCATTGTCTGATATTCCTTATTTGTCTTTAAAGAGTAGAGCTGGGACTGCAGTTTCTTGGTAGCTTCTTCCTTAGCGGCTAATTCGCCTTCTTTGTCTTTTCTCTGTTTCTGCAGGTCAAGATGGCTCTTTTCCAGCTCGCTAAGACGCTGCTTCTTAGCCTCAAATTCCTCCTGGAGTAACTTGATCTCCTGCGGCTTAGCCTCTTTCTCGCGCCTTAAGGCGTAGATCTCGCTATCCACCGCCTGCAGCTTTACTAAATTAAGGATCTCTGTCTTTAAATCTAACGTCGGCAAATTAGTCTCCTCTAAAATGGTGGGCGCAGAAGGATTCGGACCTTCGATCTCCACAATGTGAATGTGGCGCTCTAACCAGCTGAGCCATGCGCCCTGAAATTTTGCACCCAAAATTTCATGGGCCCACAGGGATTTGAACCCCGGACCAGTCGCTTCGCTCCCCAAAGGGGCTCTGCCCCTATGGCGCTCGCTTACGCTCGCTGTTACCCCGAAAGCGTGGGGAAAATTTTTCCCCACACCCCTTTTTGGTCCGGGCAACAATTTAGTGGGCCTACTAATTTTTTATGGGCCCACAGGGATTTGAACCCCGGACCAAGTGATTATGAGTCACCTGCTCTAACCACTGAGCTATGGGCCCGAAACGCAATATTATATATTACTATCTAGACGTGGTTTTGGCAAGCTAAAATTTAGCTAACCCTTTGGTAGGACTGCTATTTTCTTCACGCAGGATCTTGAGGAAAATGGTGACTATCCGGGGATCAAACTGCGTTCCGGAACCTTTTTTGATCAGGTCAATGGCCTTTTCTCTGGAAAACGCTTTACGGTACGGCCGGTCGCTGGTCAGAGCCTCAAAGACATCAGCGATCGCGATTATCCTGGCGCCGATAGGTATCTCCTCACCCTTGACGCCGCTGGGATACCCCAAGCCATCCCATCTCTCATGATGATAGAAAATATAAGGAATGAGATTATGCAAGAATTGCACCGGACGCAGGATATCGGCCCCGATTTGAGGATGTTTCATAATCTCCTCGAACTCTTTCTTCGTAAGCTTAGATTTCTTGCTCAATATGCTTTCGCTTATACCGATCTTCCCCAGATCATGAAGAATAGCGGCCTCCTTAATAAGGTCAAGCTCTTCTCCTGGAAAATCCAAAGCCTTAGCTATCTGTGTAACATAATGCACGGTGCGTTCGACATGCTCGCCGGTAGTATGGTCCTTGAGCTCTATTGTCTTGGCTAACGCGAAGATCGCCTGCATCAGATTCTGTTTAGCATTCTTATTCAGTTTTTCTATCTTTACCCTTAACTGGCGGATATTCTTATTCTTGGGAGTACCGTTAGGCATAAGCATTTTCTTCTCTTTACCTAAAATATCAAGCCCCGAGTAAACGCGGTTCCCACCTGACTCCTTAGCCTTATTTAGTATCTTATCGGCAAGATTTATCAGATCCATACCCCTGGCTATCCTGTCTTCGGGATAAGACGCTACCGCGATACTGAATTTCAATTTCACCGCATGCCTCTTGTCGCCGAAATCGCCGAGGGATAGCGCTTCCAGGAGCCGCTGGGAAAGGACTAACGCCTGCGGCCTGTCTACATTAGGAGAGACTATCACAAATTCTTCTCCGCCGGAGCGGATGACCAGGTCATACCTCCTGACCATCCTTTTTAATTCTTTAGCAAACTGTTTCAAGACGAGGTCGCCGAATTGATGCCCGTATACGTCATTAACTGATTTGAAATAATCGATATCAATGGTAATCACCGAAAGCGGATGCACATAGCGTTTAGCGCGGTAGTATTCCGCCTCTATAGCATCTTCAAGGAAACGGTAATTATATAAACCTGTGTGCGAGTCCGTAAGAGCCAGCTCTTTAAGCCGTTTATTCGTTTTTATCAACTCTGCGGTCAGCCTCTCCCGCTCCGCTTCAGCCTCTCTCTGTTCAGAAATATCCCTCACATATTCTATGATCCCGGTCATCTTGCCTGTCCGGCGGTCAATTAACGGGAAACTATAGAGATCAATCCATCCCGTGATCGACCCGCCGGGGCCTCTTTTAGGTACGGTCTCACGCGCTGACTCCCGGGTTTTCAGAGTCTGTATAGAAGGGCAGACCTTACACATTTTTTTGGAACAATGGTAAGCCTCATAGCATTTTCTTCCCACCAGAGGCATAGAGTGGGCATACCATTTCTCCATTGCCGGGTTGACGCTTAAGATATTCATATTATTATCCAGTATACTTATCCCGTCCTGGATACTCGAGAATACGCTGGCAAGGAAGCGTTCGCTTTTTTGCAAGTCATCTTCAACTTTTTGTCTCTGTCTAATTTCTTTTTGTAATTCTTCATTGATACTAGTAAGCTCGGCGGTCCTTACCTTGACCCTTAGCTCAAGCTCATCACGGGACTCCCTGAGCTTATCTTCAAAAATCTTACGCTGGGTAATATCTCGCGCGATACCTGCCGTACCTATGATTTCCTTATTTTCGTTAAATATCGGGGTCTTTATAGTCTCTATCCAGTAAGCTTTTCCTTCTTTATCGGCTAGCCGCTCTTCGATACGCTTACGTTTCCCGGAATCCATTACCTCCCCGTCATCAGCTCGGTAATGTTCAGCTAGATCCCTCGGCCAGACATCAAGGTCAGTTTTACCGATGATCTCATCGGGCTTTAATCCGCAGGCCCTGCCAAAGGCACCGTTTACGATAATAAAACGGCTCTTTTTGTCTTTTAGCCAGGCGATATCCGGTATATTATTTATTATCGCCTCGGCCACGCGGCCGCGGTGAAACCCGATTTCATCGCAAAAAAGCTTATTAAATTCTTCCTTTTTTTCCATCTCTTTTATACGTTACGCCTTCCGCGCTAATATTCTCTCTGATGCTGCAGGGTCATATCCAGAAAGGTACGCAGCCTTCTGGAGCGCGTGGGGTGCCTTAATTTCTTCAGGGCCTTGGCCTCGATCTGACGCACTCTTTCGCGAGTAACCTTAAAAACATTACCCACCTCTTCCAGCGTGCGCGGCGCTCCGTCGGTAATCCCGAAACGCAGGACCAGGATCTTCTTCTCCCTCTCCGTCAGTGTGCCTAACGCCGAATTCATCTCATCTTTGAGCATCGAGCGCACGGTTTCATTCGCCGGAGAGACCGCCTTCTTATCCTGGATGAAATCTCCGAAATGAGTATCCCCTTCATCGCCGATAGGCATCTGCAGCGATATCGGTTCCTGCGCGATTTTTAATATTGTCTTGACCTTATCCTGCGGAAGGCGCATCTTAGCCGCGATCTCTTCCGGTATAGGCTCTCTGCCGCGCTCCTGGACAAAGATACGCGAATAGCGGATGATCTTATTGATCGTCTCCGTCATATGCACGGGGATGCGTATAGTACGGGCCTGGTCCGCTATAGAACGGGTGATCGCCTGCCTTATCCACCACGTAGCGTAAGTAGAGAATTTGTAGCCTCTCCTATATTCGAATTTTTCCACCGCGCGCATCAACCCTATATTCCCCTCTTGAATAAGGTCCAGAAATGATAACCCGCGGTTGGTATATTTCTTGGCGATACTCACCACCAACCTCAAATTTGCTTCCACCAGTTTCTTTTTAGTGCGGTTGAATTTAAGGTGCGTTGATTTTATGAGCTTTATATGCTCTTTTATGCGCGCAGGCGTCTCCCCGAGTTGTTTTAATATCTCCTGCTTTCTCAGGCGATTACCTTTACCCGCGCGGTAGAGTTGATCGAGTTCTTTCATCAGCTTGTTTAACCTGCGCACCGCGATCTCGATAACCGAAGTGGTAAAATTAAGCTGCAGCAGCAGATTGATCGCGGTCGTGTCGCTGCGCGTACACTTAAAACGCTTGACGATCCGGCGGATTTTACCGGCGACACTGTTCTTTTTTACTTTTATATCCTCTTTGACCACTTCTTCGATATTTATATTTCCTTCAAGGATCTCGTTAGCTACCGCCAGAGTCTCGAGGCGCGCGAATCTTGTGGCGAGTGCGGCACGTTTGAACTTTTCTTCCGCTTCCTCGATCTTCTTGGCCAGTTCGATTTCATTCTCTCTCGTTAGGAGCGATATAGAACCCATCTGTTTAAGGTACATCTTCACCGGGTCATCCAGAGGTAAAAACCGCTCTTCGGACTTAAGCTGTTCCGCCAGCATATCTTCCTTAAGCATGGGAGGCGCGGACTTCTCTACAGTCCGGTCTTCTTCATTCTCAATAAGCTGTATATCTTCGTTCCCTAATAATTCAAAAAGCCGGTCGATCTCTTCCGTTGAAGACATCTCCTCCGGGAGCATATCATTCACTTCGTCGTAAGTGAGAAACCCTTTCTGCTTACCTAAAGCGATGATCTTCTCCATATCCTTTGCCGAGTACTCTTTTTTCTTCACGCCTTCACCTCTTTTTTTAATAATCCGTGGAATTCTTCGATAAGACGGTTTAATTTCTCTTCATCTCCGAGGCTCTGCGCCACCTTTATCTGGTCGTGCAAGACCTGTTTTTTAAGCCGCATCCTTTCTTCTTTGATACGCTTGATGCAATCAGCGATCACCCTTTCTTTGTGCTCTTCGGACGGAGACTCCGGCATGAATACCGACTCGCAGACCAGGCGGGAGACATCGTCTTGCGCGAAATGGTTCATCAGTATATGCGGCCCGACCTCTTTGCCCTGATCAGCCAGGTCGAACATAAGCGATACTATACGGCTGGCATGCTCATCCTTGAAATCCTGCGGATCAAGATGCTCTCTGATGCGGCGTATCAGCTCCGATTCCTCCAGCATAAGCTTGATCAACAGCTTTTCTACGGGGCTTATATTAGATATTTTCTTTACCGCATTAAGAGTGGGCCCCGAAGGCGCGCGTTCAGGATTTAACTTCGATACTTCCTGCAAAAGCGCATCTTCATCTACGTCGAGTTCCTGCGAAAGCTTTTTGATATACTCGGAACGCAAGACCGCGTTCTTTATCTTATTGATTGTCTCCAGCATGCTTGCGCAGATCTTTACTTTTCCCTGTACGTCGCGGCAGTCAAAACGCCCTTTTAATACGGCTAATTTATAATCAAAGAGGCTCTGCGCCTTCTCTATCTTTGCCTTAAATTCCTGCGCTCCGTGGGCGCGCACGTATGAATCCGGATCGACTCCTTTAGGCAAGCCCGCTACCCGGACATTCATCTCTTCTTCGATAAAAATATCCAGGCTCCTTAATGCCGCAAGTTCTCCGGCAGAATCTCCGTCAAAAAGTACCACCACATCATGAGTATATCTTCTCAAAAGCCGCGCCTGTTCGGTAGTCAAAGCCGTGCCCTGCGAGGCTACGATATTCTTTATCCCGGACTGAAAAGGCAGGATAAAATCCAGATAACCTTCGACGATGACCGCGCAATCACCGTCCCTGATGCTGTCCTTGGCAAAATTCAGGCCGTAGAGATTTTTGCCCTTGGTGTAAACCGGTGTCTCCGGCGAGTTGACATATTTAGGCAAGGAGTCATCCAAAACTCTTGCGCCGAAACCAACCGGCCGGGATTTAATATCAAGGATAGGAAATATTACCCGGTTGCGAAAACGATCGTAATAGCCGCCGGAGTCCTTGGCAAGGATCAATCCCGCCTTCTCAATAAGGCTTAAGTTGATGCCCTTCTGGCGTAAATGATTTATCAGACCATCCCATCTCTCGGGGGCAAAACCCAGTTTAAAATTCTTTATAGTCTCGTGTAGGATCCCGCGTTTTAATAAATAATTTTTCGCTCTTATCCCCTCGCTGGAATTCAATATTCCTTCGTAGAAATCAGCGGCCAGTTCGTTGACCCTGTAGAGCTGGGTCGTCAAACCCGCGGCTGCGTCATTCTGGCGCTCAAACTTTGGAAGTTCTACGCCGGCTTTGCTAGCCAGGAACTCCACAGCTTCGGGAAACTCCAGCCGCTCATAGCGCATCAGGAATTTAAAGGCATTCCCCGATTCCCCGCAACCAAAACAGTGGTAGATCTGGCGGTCGGGAGAGACCATGAAAGACGCGGTCTTCTCCTGATGGAACGGGCAGCAGGCCTTGAAATTCCTTCCCGAGCGCTTCAAAGGAATAAAACCGGATATAAGTTCTACGATATCCACGCGGTTAAGGATATCTTCCAATAGATTATCTGGGATAAGCCCTGGCATAATTTTTAATTAAATTTATTTTCTTCTGACGCGGTTAAATCCGGAGCAGCCGATTATCTGGAGTGGCTCTTCTTTGACAACTCTATCCAAAAGAAGATTGAGGCCTAAATTGTCGGACGAGATGTGTCCGGCGATGACGACATTGAGGTTGTTATCTTTGACCTTCTTAAAATGCTCTTCGCTTAAATGCATGGAGACCAGGGTCCTTACCCCGGCCTTATAAAGTTTATCAAAAACATCCTTAGGGCCCTCTGTACCTCCGGTCATCTCAAAGAGTATTTTACCGACGGAGGCATTGGGGTTGCCTAATATTATCCTCGGGCCGGCGAGAGACTTCTCGGCCTCCCGGTACTCCGGAATATCTAAAAGTATATCTACGATATCTTTAACCCTGCGCGGTCTACGGCTCTCCATGAGCTTACGTAAATACGCGTAAACGTGGTTATCCGCCGGTGTATGCGCGCACATAAAAGGCATATTTAAAAGCCTTGCGGTATCTACCGCTCGGGTATGGTTCTGTGGAAGCACGCGCCTCTCTACTTCCCGCATCCTTTCGTCAAGCAACTCCTGGGCTACTTTAACCGGTACGCCAATTTTTTTAAGCACATCCACCTGAACCTGCATTACCTGATACAGGCCGGCATAAGCCTTACCCTCGGGATGATGCGAAAGAACCATATCCAGGCCTTCGCTAGACCGGAGCCTGTCCGCCAGCAATATTTCTGCGCTCTCTATATCGATACCCACGAGTATTTTTTTGACTTCCGCATCGAGTGGGCCGTTCAATATCTTTGAATCCGCAAAAGTGCGGCGTTTTCCTCTGGGACGCGGGTCCCGGTCAAGGCCGAATTTTATTACCAGGTCGTAAAAACGGGATAATTTCATTATTTATAAAAGGCCTTTTCGATCTCCGTGACTGTAGAATTAAATTTTTCTTTAACCGCAAACTTTGAGACAAGGTTATACCAGGTCCAGGAATAAGTGCGCGGAGCTATCTGTGACAGGTACGAGCCGCTGAAAGATTTGACTGCGCTGCGCATAAAATACCCCGCCGTCGATATCCTTAAAGCATAGATGACCAGGCCTGCCACTAATATCGCCCGGGCGATACCGAAGAACAAACCTCCCCATTTATTCAGCGCGGGGACCGCCTCCATCTTGAGATACCGGTAGACCATAGCCCGGAGAAAAACAAAGATCGTGTAACCGCAGGCCATGAGAACGATGAAACAGATAAAATCCAGAAACGTTATAGGAAAAACCTTGGTAAAAGGCAGGCGCTGGACCTGATCAGAGAACCAGGTGTAATAATGCATGCTCAAATACAGGGCAGTCAAGGTCCCCAGAAACTTAAAGAGTGATATGGCAAAACCGGTTTTATAGGAAATGAAGCAGATGCGCAAGGCTAAAACAATGACAAAAATATCTACCCAGTTCAATTGCTTTATGACGTTAATAAGCATAGGGTTCCTTTCTTGCAAAAAAGACGTAAAAGTATAACATATAGGTAATCCGATGTCAAGGAAAGCGCTTTCCTGCCTGCCGGAAGGTTTTGCTTGCCTAACCCTATGGAAGAAATGTAGTTAAGGTTTCCCGGACTCAAACCAGGCGATGGTCCTGCGCAGGCCGTCTTCAAGTTTGATTTTCGGCTGCCATTTCAGCAGTTTCTTGGCTCTTGTTATATCGGGTTGGCGCTGCCGCGGGTCATCCTGCGGAAGTAATTTATGGATTATCTTACTTTTAGATCCCGTAAGTTTCAATATAAGATTTGCCAACTCTAAGACCGTAAATTCTCCGGGGTTCCCCAGATTCACGGGTTCGCTAAATTTAACATTCAATAACCTGACCATCCCTTCTACGAGATCGTCAATATAGCAGAAACTCCTGGTCTGCGCGCCTCCGCCATAGACCGTAAGCGGCCGATTATCCAACGCCTGACAGATAAAATTAGGGATAACTCTGCCGTCATGGGAACGCATGCGCGGCCCGTAAGTGTTAAAGATGCGCGCAATACGCGTATCTACCTTATGTATGCGCTGGTAAGCCATAGAGATGGCTTCGGAAAACCTTTTAGATTCATCGTAACAACCGCGCACGCCTACGGGGTTGACATGGCCCCAATAAGATTCCTTTTGCGGATGCTCCTTCGGGTCCCCGTAGACTTCGGAAGTAGAAGCAAGCAGGAATTTAGCTTTTTTCGCTAAGGCTAACCCCAACGCGTTATGCGTGCCGAGGGAACCGACCTTAAGCGTCTGTATGGGAAACTCAAGGTAATCTTCGGGCGAAGCCAGCGAGGCAAGATGCAAGACACAGTCAACCCTGCCTTTTATATCAATAAACCCGGTGACATCTTGTTTTATAAAAGTAAACTTCTTCTCGCGGCGTAAGCAGGATAAATTATCGATAAGCCCCGTGATCAGATTATCCATGGCAATTACACGGAAACCCTCTCCGACTAAACGCTGGCTAAGGTACGAACCGATAAAACCGGCTGCTCCGGTGATGACGGCAGTTTTTTTAGGCATTCGCTTTAAAATACTCCACAGTGCGCTTAAGCCCTTCGGTAAAATCAACCCCGGGCTTGAAACCTAAAGATCTTCTGGCCTGGGATAGATTAGCCAGGGTCTTAAAGACATCGCCCGGCCGCTTATCCAGGAAAACAGGCTTAATAGACTTACCCATTATTTTGTTCAGTATCCTGACCAGATCCAGCACCGAATAATCCCTGCCGGAAGCGACATTAAATACTTTTCCCGCGCAATTCTTCAGGGTAGCCAGGATATTCGCCTGCACTACGTTATCCACAAAGGTAAAATCGCGCGACTGCCTGCCGTTTCCGTAAATCGGAGGATTTTCATCACGTAAAATACTGTGAATGAATTTAGGGACGACTACCGCATACTCGTCATCCAGGGCCTGGCGCGGGCCGAAGACGTTAAAATACCTTAACGCCACAGTCTCCAGATTCCGGTAGGAATTAAAAATTTTGCAATAGTGTTCTCCGACGAGTTTAGTGAGCGCGTAAGGCGAGATAGGCTGCGGGAGAAAACTTTCGCTTTCGGGGAATCTGCTGACATCGCCGTAAACTGAACTTGATGAAGCGAGGACAAAACGCTTCACCTTATTTACCGAAGCCGCATCAAGCATATTAAGAGTGCCGCCGATATTTACCGCGTTATATTCCGCGGGATTATGCATTGACTTTGGAACGCTCCTTAATGCCGCTTGATGCAAGACATAATCCATCCCCTCACAGGCCTTAAGGCAGGCCTCGCCGGAGCGGATGTCGCCGTTAATCAGCTCTATACGCTTGATCACCCTTTGAAGGTTCTCCGGCTTGCCGCTTGAAAAATTATCCAGAACACGCACAGCGTGCCCCTCATCGACAAGCTTATGAACAATATGCGAACCGATAAAACCCGCCCCGCCGGTAACCAGGAATTTACTCACAGTAAGACCACCTTTCTTGAAGACCTGCCTTTATAAACATTCCGGGTGTCGAATATGGCTCTGGCATTCTTTAAGATGAGCCCGTAATCAAGGTTGGAGTGGTCAGTAGCAATGATCACGCAGTCAAACCCGGCCAGCACTTTTTTATTCATAGATACGGATTTCAGGTTTATAGAGCCCAGTTTCAAATACGGTATCAGCGGATCAAAATAAGAGGCCTTAACCTTGCGCCTTAAAAGCTCCTCGATCATGTCCAGGCTCGGCGATTTGCGTAAATCCTTAGTATCCTTTTTATATGTGACCCCGACGACGAGTATCCTGGCTTTGCTTAATTTAATTCCCTCCGACTTAAGGACTACTTCGACCCTATTTACGACATAAACCGGCATACTTGAAATAATATCAGAGGCGAGCTTAATAAAACGCGTGCGAAAGCCCGCGTACCTGGCTTTCCAATACAGATAAAGCGGGTCCTTAGGAATGCAGTGGCCTCCCACTCCCGGGCCGGGATAAAAAGGCATAAATCCGAAAGGTTTAGTAGCGGCAGACTCGACTACTTCCCAAATATTTATCTTCATTTTGTAAGCCATCATCGCTAACTCATCGATAAGTCCGATGTTTACCAGTCGGAATGTATTCTCTAATAGCTTAGTGAGCTCCGCTGCCCTGGCGGAAGAGACTACCACTACTTTATCGATTATGTTCTTATAGACGAGCGCGGTCAGTGCCGCCGCCTCTTTATTTATGCCGCCCACGACTTTGGGGATCTTTCTTAAAGGATATTTCTGGTTACCCGGGTCTATCCTTTCAGGAGAAAAACTCAAAAAGAAATCTTTTCCGTGCGTCAATCCCCTGGCCTCAAACAAAGGCAAAATCACTTCTTCGGTAGTCCCCGGGTAAGTAGTGCTCTCCAAAATGACCAGAGACCCCTGCTTAAGATTCTTAGCGGCCGCCGATACCGCCTGCTTAATAAAAGAAATATCCGGAAGATACTTTCTTTTCAGAGGCGTCGGGACGCAGATGATTACGACGTCGGCATTCTTTAAAGCCGCGAAATCGCAGGTTGTACGGAATCTCCCCGAGGCAATAGTGCTTTTTATATCTTTAGAAGAAACATCTGTAATATACGACCTGCGTTTTTTTAAACTCTTTAATCTATCCTTATCCAGTTCTATCCCCGTGACCTTTAGCCCGCGGCGGGCAAACTCTATCGCCAGAGGCAGGCCGACATACCCAAGGCCGACCACAGCCAGCCCTATTTGTTTCTTCTTGATCTTCCTGGACAAATGATTGAAACTCATATTCATTGCCTACCTGCCTATGCCGATATAAGTAAAACCTAATCTTCTCAAGGCCTGGGGGTTATAAATATTGCGGCCGTCGACCAGAAGCGGCCTCTTAACCAGCTTCTTAATCTTCTTAAAATCGAGGCTTTTAAATTCCGCCCAATCCGTAGCTAATATAACACAATCGGCATTACGGCAGGCCTCATAGGCATTGCGGCAAAACTTAATAGATTTAAGTACTTTTTTCGCCTTTCCCATTGCCTGCGGATCATAAACCTTCACCTTAGCACCCTCGGAGCGCAGGGCTTCGCTCAGGTCCAAGGCGGGAGCGTTGCGGATATCATCGGTATCCGGCTTAAAAGACAGCCCGAGCACGGCTATGGTCTTATCTTTTAATATCCACAGGGAATCCTTGACCTTGCGTAAAACAAACTCCTTCTGCTCCTGGTTTATATTCTTAACGGATTTTAAAAGATGGAAATCATACCCCAACCTTTTAGAAATACCGATAAAAGCATTCAGGTCTTTAGGAAAACACGAACCCCCGTAACCAATCCCGGCGCTTAAGAAATGACTGCCTATCCGCCTATCCATACCCATGCCCCGGGCGACTTCTGTAACATCTGCGCCCACCAGATCACAGACCCGCGCCACGGCGTTAATAAAAGATATCTTAGTCGCCAGAAAAGAGTTAGATGCGTGCTTTATCAATTCAGCGGACTTGATATCAGTAACTACCATAGGGGCGTTGAGCGGTTTATACAACTTGGTAAGCAGCGCCGCTGCCCGCCTGGATTCAACACCTATGACGATACGGTCAGGATGCATAAAATCTCCGATCGCCGTTCCTTCTTTTAAGAATTCGGGGTTTGAGGCTACGTCAAAATCTACCTTATTTTTTATATAAGTTTCTATAACCCCCTTTACCCTGAAACCCGTCTCAACCGGGACTGTCGACTTGTCCACAATCAACCGGTAATCCCTCATATTCAGTGCGATGTTACGCGCCACATTTTCAACAGCGCTAAGGTCAGCCTCTCCTGTTTTAAGCGTAGGGGTCCACACCGAAATAAATATGACCTCTGAACAGTCTACCGCTTCTTTTATGCTTGAGGTGAACTTAAGCCTCTTTTTCTTGACATTACCTACGATCAGATCTTTTAGGCCGGGTTCATAAATCGGGACCTTGCCTTTTTTAAGTGAGGTTATCTTTTTAGCGTCGCTATCCACGCAGATGACCCGGTTACCTAATTCAGCAAGCCCTGCCCCCGTAACTAACCCCACATAACCGCTGCCGATGATAGAGATTCTCATTATTACTGCGCTCCTGACTTAGGCCGGTGATAAACCTGGTCAAAACCGAATTCATTCTCCGGGAAGGCCTTGATCCTGAAAACAAAATAAAATCCGGAATTTCCGTTCTTTTTATTGTCGACCGTGAAATCCATCTCCCAACAGTGCATGTCGCGCGAAAGAGTAAATTGCTGCTCCAGAGGGCCTGTAGGCATTTCACCATAAGTGCTATCCACAATGCCTTTTAAATTATACTTCTGATAATAACCTATTTTCCATTTAGGATTGAGGCGCCAGGTGAAATTCCAGGTCAATTCGTTAGATCCTTTTCTTTCATAGCGCTGGCCGACGCCGAAAGACTTATCCTTACCGATATCGAAGTCAATATTGAAATTTGCGTTGGAGAAAGTGTTATAGTTAGAACTTTCCGGATCCTTATTTGTACCAGAATGACAATAAGTGGCGTCACCTTGTAAACGCAGCCATGAATAAGGGATAAGCTTGAGCTTGAAAACAACGTCCTGAAGGCTCCCCCCCTGCTTCACGTCGGAGACAATATCAGGCTTAAAATTATAGGAGGTCGTTACCAGGAAATCCGCGATATCCACGCTATTACCGTCACGCTTAGTCTGTAATTTATTGGATAGTTCCAATGTCGCCGCGTTGCTGCTAGTCAAAGAGTCAACCTCATCAATCTGTTTTAAATTAACTGCCGGGATAGTAGGGGTATGGCTATAAGTATACCCTATCGAGGGCGTGATAATATGCCTTAGTTTATCTATATTAAGTTTGAATAAATTTGTTTTGACGTCAAAGATCCGGTAAAACTTTGTGCTCGCATCAGCGCCGTATGAAAAAATCGTCCTTACCGGAAGGGCCTTGCCGTTGGCACCTTTATCATAGGCAGTCTGGCGGCTCTCTGCAAACGGGTTAAGCTGGACAAAAATCACCTTAAGAGGAATTGAGAATCTGTTAAGGGTGTCAAATCTGGCTACGGTAAGATCAGTATTACTCGAAGGCACGCTCTGGTTAAAATTAGCCAAAGAGCTGGAATTTTCAAAATAGAGCGGGGTCTCGCCGATCTGCAAACTGGGCATAGAATATTTCAGCTCGGGAAGTTTTTCTATCTGGTTGAACCAATGGTTGGTGCGCTTTTGAAAAAGCAAATCCACAGTCGAATATGAAAAATTGCGGTGTATCTGCACATAGCTCAGGGGCTCGGAATCTTCTTCAAATTCGCGGTAAAAATAATCTTTTAGAAAACTGGCGGTCGGATCATATTTCTTTCTGCGCTGGTCGGTTATCTTGAAATATTCACTGACTATATTAGTCTGCTTATCTATATTCCACATATACCTGAAACGGGCCATGTATCTTTCAAACTGATTAGGATTAAGCTCTGATAGATTATCCGGTTTTTCTTTAGTGTAGTAGAACTTAAAATCCCCCCGGCCGAATTTCGCGGAGTTCTGGTTAAAACCGAATCCTTCGGCAAGGCCAAGTTTATGGCGGTAATCCAAGTATATACGGCTATTAAGTTCCGGGGTGAGGTTAAACCTGTAGTTAGTCAGCATAAACGGGCCCCAGTCTTTGCGCTTGCCGGGTGTCGCCTGAAAATGGGTCTGTTCATCGGTAAGGCTGCGGCTGAAGTGCGGCAAGCAGATAACCGGAACGCTCCCCAAAAAGAGTATATCATCCGAAGATTCAATCTTACTTTTAGGAAACATCGCGAGCTTCCTGGCGGTTATTCTGAAATGCGGGCGGTCAAAACTGCAGGAAGAGAAATACCCGCGGGAAGCGGCGATCTGGGAGTCGCTTACCTTTTCTATATGCCGGGCCCTGCCGAAATAAGGCGCCATCCTGAACTGTGCAGCATCGATAAAACCGCTCTTGGTCTGAAAATTATAAGTGAGTTTCTCTCCTTCGATGACCCCTTGAGCGTCTTCCAACCTGACTTTACCCTGGGCCTCTCCGTCTTTAGTCAAAGTATTTACTACTATCTTAGAACAAGTGAGCTTACTCCCTTTATAGTTTATTACGACATTACCCTCGGCACTCACATCTTTGCTATCCGATAGATACTCCACCTTATCGGCGTTTATCATGAGAGGCGATTCCGGGGGTTTCTTGGGCAAGGGTTTAGCTGCTTCGGTTGTAGTAACGGCAGGCGTACTCTTAGTTTCGTCTTGAGCAAAAACAGGCGTGCAATAAATAACCGTAAGGCAGATTAAAATAAAAAATATTAATGCTCTGCTTTTATTCAGGATTTCGAGTTTAGAATTTCGAGTCTGCAATTTTATTTAGGTATTCTTTTATAATCCTCAAGGAATCTCTGGATGCCTATATCGGTCAACGGATGCTTGACCAATTGCTCGATGACGGCAAAAGGAATGGTCGCGATATCCGCACCAATAAGCGCTGCATCGCGCACATGCACGGGATTACGCACAGAAGCGACTATGATCTGCGTTTTGAAACCGTAATTAGCGTATATCTTTTTGATATCGCGGATCAAATCCATCCCTGGTTGGCCGATATCATCGAGTCTGCCGATAAAAGGAGAAACATAATCCGCGCCGCACTTTGCCGCTAATAACGCCTGATTAGCCGAAAAACAAAGGGTGATATTGGTCTTGATCCCTTCTCCGGCTAACACCTTGGCTGCCTTAAGCCCGTCTTTAATAAGCGGAAGTTTTATTACGATATTCTTGGCAATTTTTGCCAAAACCCTGGCTTCGGCGACCATGCCGTCGCTGGCCAGACTGATCACTTCCGCGCTGACCGGGCCGGACAATACTGCGCAGATCTCTTTCAATAATTCCTTTGCCGGGCGTTCCTCTTTTGCGATCAGGCTCGGATTAGTAGTGACACCGTCGATGATCCCCAGGCTCACCGCTTCCTTGATCTCTTTTACGCTAGCCGTATCAATGAATATCTTCATGCGCAACTTTCCTTGAACGATATCCCGGCGCCGATCATACCCGCTTCATTACCGAGCTCCGCTTTGAATACCTTGACCTGTTTTGCCTGCACAGTCATCGCGCGCGCCCTTATTACCTTATTCACTTTATCGAATAAAAACTTCCCGGCATTGGCAACCCCTCCGCCGATGATTATGGCATCAAGGTTTAACACATTGACCATTCCGGCCAAGGCCAGGCCGAGGTGCCCGCCTACTTCATCCCATATCTTAAGCGCTTTAGGGTTGCCGGATTTAGCTAAGTCGCTTAACTCTTCAAGGCCGACATCCCTGCGGAACAACTTACGCCCCAGCTCCTTTATACGGTTATTCCCGATATAAGCCTCGAGGCAGGCGCTCCCACCGCAATTACAATCCGGGCCGGCCTCATTTATAGGCAGATGCCCGATCTCGCCGGCCGCGTTATTAGCCCCGCGGTATAGTTTACCGTTGATAATAATACTCCCGCCTACGCCTGTGCCCAAAGTTATGCAAAGAACATTCTTAAAATTCCTCGCCTTGCCCTGCCGGTATTCAGCCAGGGCCATAACCTTGGCATCATTATCTATGCAAACCTTCAGGCCTAATTTCTTCTCTAATATTTCCCTTAAACGCACTTCCTTCCAACCCGGTATGTTAGGGAAAAAGTGCACTATGCCCTTATCATGATCCACCGGACCGGGAAGCCCCAGACCCACTCCCGTTACCTCTTTTTTACTTACCGCGTACTCATTCATTATCCGGTTAACCGCGGAGACGATAGCAGTAGTAAGCTCGGCTTTATCGGAAAATTTACGGGTGCTTAACGATTCCTTATATTTAATGCGGAATTTTGAATCAAGGAGAGCGATTTTTAGGTTAGTTCCTCCTAAATCAATTCCTATGGTAAATTTTTCGTTCATTAGTGAAGTATTTTATCCTAAAACCCTTGCAATTGCAAGAGATAAATCTTTAATCTAATCCTCCGGATACGCAAACCCTGTTCCTTCCTCTCTCTTTTGCCGCATACAGAGCCATATCCGCCTTTTCGATCAGATCTTTAGGCAGACGGGCATCTTCCGGAAAAGATGAAACGCCGATACTTACGGTGACCTGAAGGGATTCATCATATATACTTATCCGCTTAGAAACGAATGACGCGCGTATGCGCTCCGCCACTATTTTAGCCGCAGACTTATCGGTTTCGGTCAATACTATCGAAAGTTCTTCCCCGCCGTAACGTCCGATAAAATCAACCTGGCGTATATTTTCTTTTAATATCTTAGCTACTTCTCTTAATACCGCGTCGCCCACCAGATGCCCGTAACGGTCGTTATATTCTTTGAAATGGTCGATATCGAGCATAAGAAACGAAAAGGCGTGTTTGAATTTCGCCGAGCGCTCGACCTCTTCGTCTAATCTCTCCAGAAAATACCTGCGGGTGTAAGCTTGAGTAAGGTTATCGGTAATAGCCAATTCCTGGACCTTTTCGTAGAGATAGCTTCTCTTGATACCGATAAGCAGCTGCTGGCTCAAAATCTGGAATTTATCCGTATCCTGCGGTTTAATCTTATCCGCGATCAAATAACCAACAGTGTTTCTGCTTACGGTCAATTCAAAAGAAACATACCCGGGGTAGCGTTTCAATTCCTCTTCGGATTTGACCATCCGGTAATCGCCGGGCCCGATAAATTTATAGGCATACTCCCTGAAAATCTTAACCATATTTTCAAAACCCAGCGTTTTACAGATATCCTTGGTAATATCATACAGGGCCACTACCGCTTCGCTTTCCTGCTTGAGCCCGATATTATCACGGCTGATAGAATCAAGTTTTTCGCCTTTCTTCTTAAGCTCATATTCCAACCATTCAAATCTATGCTTATTTTCCATCCAGATAATGCGCAACAGCCGGTCAACCGATATCAAGAACAGCACAGTCAAAACCGGGAAAATTATTATGCCGAGCATACGCGGTTTCTCCCTCTATCTTTAGCCTTGTACATGGCATCGTCGGATTTCTTAATCAACTCTTGCGCATCCTGCGCGTCTTCCGGAAATTCCGCAACACCGATAGATATAGTTATCCCCGTCTCCTGGCGCCGCAGGACTATCTTCTCCTTTTCTACTTTTACGCACAACTCTTCAGCTGCCTTTACCGCCTCCTGCTTGGTGATCCCCGGAAGGATCACAGAGAATTCCTCGCCGCCGTAGCGGCTGATCATAGGATGGTGCTTAGCTAAGTCCTCTCTAAGGATACGGCTTAATATCTTTAAGACTTCGTCTCCGGCGCTATGGCCGAATTGGTCATTATATCTCTTAAAATAATCAACATCCACGATCATCAATGAAAACGCGCCCTTAAGGCGCAGGCTACGCTTTACCTCATTTTTAAGCGCTTCAATAAAATAACCTCTGGTGGCGAGCGTTGTCAGGCCGTCGTGCATTGCCAGGTCTTCGATCCTCTTATATAGCTCGCTACTCTCTAACGCCACAGCCCCCAGATCGCAGATGACGGACAAAAACCTCAAGTCGTCTTGGGAATAAAAATTCGGTTCAGACTGCTCCAGGCGCATTATCCCGACTAAACCCTGATCAGTTACGAGTGGGGCACTGATCAAAGAACCTATCTGCCTCTTCTCACACTCCAGCGCCTTACCTGTATCGAAACGGTAATCCCTGGAAACATCTTCCACAAATAGGGGTGCTGTGTGGCGCAGGACCCAGCTGTCAAAAATATCCCCCTCTTTAGCCTTAATGACCATCCCCCTGTTTTCTTTTTTCACCTTAAAGAGGCCCAGCCTTTGAGACTGTTTATCCGCGAGATATAAAAGACATACGCCCTTATTCTCTGCAATAAGCGAAAAGGCCGCGTTAATAAGCTTATCCGCGGCCCCGGCCTGATCAAATTCTTTATTTATACCTTCAATCAGCCTCTTCAGGCTCTGATAACGGTTCTTTCTTGCCTCCTGCGCTGATTTAACTCTCCCTTCCCGCGCAATCTGTTCGTTTATAACGTTGAGCTTCTCCTGCACCTGCTGGATCTTGTAATCAAACTCATACTTCTTAGCCAGATGCCTGCGTATGATAAAAACGATAGCGGCAATATTAACGGCAATTAAAAAAACAATTGTTTGGGTTTTGAATAACGGATGGAATAACAATAGCGCTTGAGCCATAAAATCTCTTTAGTTTTGAGGCGGGTGAGAGATTTCCTAAACGATCGTCTCTTCGGTAGCCTTATCGAAGAAATGAACCTTACTCATATCAAAAACGACATCCATATCCTGATTAACTTTAGGCTTATCGTGCGCCCCGACGCGGGCAATAAAGGTATGTTTCCCGGTATTAAGATACAAATAGACCTCAGAACCCAAGGGCTCATAGACTTCGCAATTCACCCTGACAACGTTCTCCGGAGGGGCGAGAGAAACAAATAACTTATCGTAGACATCTTCTGAACGTATACCGAAAATTATCTCTTTGCCGACATAGGGTGCTACCTTAGGATACATATCATCGACAACCTTTACCCTGATCTTGCCTTCATCAAAATATATGCGGCTCTCTTTCTTGATTATAGTCCCGGCCATAAAATTCATGGACGGCGAACCGATAAACCCGGCGACGAATTTATTCTTAGGCTTATCGTAGACCGTGATAGGATCAGCCACCTGTTGGATTATCCCGTCCTTCATCACGGCTATCCTGTCTCCCATGGTCATCGCCTCCACCTGATCGTGGGTCACATAGATAATGGTCGTCTGCAGGCGGATGTGTAATTTATGTATTTCGGTGCGCATCTGAACGCGCATCTTAGCATCAAGGTTGCTCAAGGGCTCGTCAAACAAAAAGACCATAGGTTTTCTGACTATGGCCCGGCCTAAAGCTACGCGCTGCCTCTCGCCTCCGGATAATTCCCTGGGTTTACGGTTAAGGAACCTTTTGATACCCAGGATATCCGCGGCTTCTGTTACCCTCTGGGTAATTTCGGCCTTCGGTATATGGCGCAACCTCAAACCGAATGACATATTCTCGAAGACGGTCATATGCGGGTAGAGGGCGTAATTCTGGAAGACCATGGCGATATCGCGGTCTTTTGCCGGCACATCGTTGACGTGCTTATTACCTATATATATATCACCGCTACTGATATCCTCCAGCCCCGCGATCATCCTTAAGGTCGTTGACTTACCGCAACCCGAAGGCCCTACCAGGACCATAAACTCTCTATTCTCGACCCCGAAGTTAACGCGGTCCACGGCTTTCACATTACCGGGAAATATCTTACTGACGTCTCTTAGGCTTACCTGCGCCATCAGCTTACTCCTTGATTAAACCAAATAATCCAGCAATTGGCTCAATGTCGACTTCAAGCCTTTACGGTGTACTATCATATCGATCAGGCCGTGTTCAAGTAAAAATTCCGAACGCTGGAATCCGGCCGGCAGCTTCTGCCTTATAGTCTGCTCTATAACGCGCGGCCCGGTAAAACCGATCAAGGCCTTAGGCTCGGCAACGATCACGTCTCCCACTCCGGCAAAAGAAGCCATTACCCCGGCCATCGTCGGATTAGTCAACACCGATATATACGGCAGCTTGGCTGCCTTGTGATAAGCCAGGGCAGCACAGGTCTTAGACATCTGCATCAGGCTATACATTCCTTCGTACATACGCGCCCCTCCGCCCGAGCCGGATACGATGATCACGGGTAATTTATTCTTAGTCGCAAACTCAATCGTCCGGGTTATCTTTTCGCCTACGACCGAACCCATCGAGCCCATAATAAAACGCGAGTCCGTGACCGCGATCGCCGTCCTTTTATTATTAAGCCTGCCTTCCCCGGAGATAACCGCATCCTTTAATCCCGTAGCCGCCTGATCGGCGAGTAATTTCTCCTTATAAGTCTTGGGACCCTTAAAATCCAGCGGGTCGACTGACTCCATATCCTTATCAAACTCCGTAAAGGATCCGGCGTCGATCAGAAGATCGAGCCTTTCATGAGCATCGAGGAGGAAATGATAATTACACTTGGGACAAACCTTAAGATTCTCTTCGAGGGTTTTATTGTAGAGGGTCTCGGAACACTCTTCGCACTTAGACCAGAGCCCTTCGGGTATATCTTTTTTCTTAAGCCTGACTATCGTGTATTTAGGTTTTCCGAATAATGCCATCTTCTAACTCCAATTTCTAATTACTAAGCACTAATTACTAATAAATAACTAATTTCTTAATGTTTAAACATTAGTAATTAAAATTTCATTAGTCATTAGAATTTAGTCATTAGTCATTAAACTTATTAATAACCAGCCCAGATAACACTTTCGGATAAAAGAATGTGGACTTCGGAGGCATCTTGAACCCCGCTAACGCCACGGCGATGATCTGCTCTATCTTTACCGGATTAAGAAAGAAAACAATGGAACGCTCATCGTTATCTACCGCTTCGGTAAATCTCTGGACTTCATGCCCGTAAGTAAGATCCCCTCTCTCCTCGGGGTCATAACCTAAGATCTTCTTAAACACAAGCGCGTTCAATACCGAAACATCGAGAGTGCGGTAAACCTTAGGCTTATCAGGCATCATCTTATCTAAAATCAGCACATTCTTCAAGCGTAATAAATAATAAGCCTTGTTCTTATACATCCCTATGACGTGTTCCGTCCGGCCGCTTTTCTGCATCAGAAAGAAGAAACGTGTTTTATCCCTGATCTCCTCTACGTCAAAATAATCTTTGAGGCTCTTGATGAAGCCGGAGAACTCAAAAGAATCATTCAGCTTAAGCAAACGGTGAATTGGAAATATGACCAAACCCCTCGGTTCAGTATTAGTAAAATAGGCGAGCAGATAATTCGCTTCTTCCTCGCCGGTAAAGGCATCTCCCAGCTTGAGTCTTAGTGCATCGCGGTAAGCGCAGGCGACCTCATAGCGGTGGTGGCCGTCGGCAATAAAGATATCCTCTTTAATCATACCCTCCCGCATAAATGCGATGACTTCCGGCTCATCCACCCTCCAAACCCTGTGCCTGGTCTTATTGGGGTCGACGATGTCGATAAAAGGCTCTCTACTCTCCAGCTTCTGATAAACCCTGCGGATGATGCGCAATTTATCCTGAAAAACCGCGAATATCGGGCTTAAATTTGCCTTCACCTGTTTTATTAATTTCAGACGGTCCTCTTTAGCCGCGAGGCGAGTATTTTCGTGCGCAAAGACCGGAGAATCTTTATCGCCCAGGCGCAAAAGAGAAATAAATCCAAACCTCTCGCGTTTTTCTCCGTTAAGGTTAAATTGCTGGGCGTAAAAATATACGGCCGGCCGCTCTTCCTGTTTAAGGATATCCTTCTTAAGCCATTCACGGAAAATCACCCCTGACCGGCGGTACTTATCTTCGCCCGGAATATCCATTCCTAAAAGTATGTGGATAAAATTGTGGGGGTCTAATTCATGCAGGCGCTCCTGCTCCGAAGGAGAGATCACATCATAAGGAGGACAAACGACTTTGGCGTAGTCTTTAATCACTTCCTGATTATAGACTACCGCTTTAAAAGGCCTGATCTTTGCCATTATTATTTAGCGTGCGGGCAAGCCCGGCAATTGTCTCCGGTTTTACGGCAGGCGCTTGTTTCTGACTTGGATTTTTTGCGGTAGTCGGTCGCGTAAAATCCGGAACCCTTGAAAATAATTCCCGAGCCGGATCCGATCAGCCTTCTTACCGATTTCTTGCATTTCGGACACTTATCCAGGGCTTTATCCGTTATCTTCTGAAAGGCCTCGAAGGTGTGGCCGCAGTGCGAACATTCATAATCATAAGTTGGCATTACTTTACTCCTTCTACTTAAACGCTTTCTTTATTTTATCGGTGAAACTCGAGTTAGCGTTTAACTCTTCACCCGATAGCCGGGCGAATTCTTCGATTATTCTTCTCTGCTGACTGCTTAGATTTTCCGGTATCTTCACATTGACCCTGACCAACTCATCCCCGTTCCTGCTTCCGTGCAGATCCGGCAGGCCCATATCTTTCATACGAAAGACCCGGCCGCTCTGCGTTCCGGCGGGGATCCTCATCTTGGCATGGCCGCCTAAGGTAGGGACATCGACCTCTGAACCCAAAATCGCTTTGGATAAACTTATATCCACATCAGCAGCTATATCATTTCCGTGGCGCTGAAATACCCGGTGAGGAACAACTTCTATGATAACATAGAGATCACCCTTACCGGCGCTTCCTGCCTCACCCTCGCCCCTGACCCTTAAGTTAGAACCAGTATCTACTCCGGGAGGTATCTTTACCTTTATCTTACGGCTTACCTTAGTCCTACCTTCTCCCCGGCAATCCGGGCAGGGCGATTGGATTACAGAGCCTTCTCCCCGGCAGCGCGGACAAGTCTGGGCCATCTGGAAAAATCCGTTGGATACGACCGTCCTCCCCGCTCCCCGGCACTGAGAACAAGTGATCTTCTTTGTCCCGGGCTTGGCCCCGCTTCCACCACAGGTAGAACAAGTTTCATAGCGCGGGACATTTATGGTCTTCTCCGTTCCCGTCGCCGCTTCTTCAAGCGAGATATCTACTGCAATCTGCAGATCTCTACCTTTTCGCCTCGCCGTTGCACCCCTTTTGCCTCCGGAACCGAAAATATCAAAACCCAGGTCGCTGAATATTTCTTCAAATAATCCTCCCCCGATCCCGTAATCGCCTAAATCCTGGAATACGCTGGAGAAATCAGCGCCCTTAAAAATATCTTCCTGAGCGTAACGCTGGTCTATGCCGGCGTGGCCGTATTGGTCGTAAAGCGCGCGTTTATTGGCATCCGACAAAACAGCGTAGGCCTCGGAAATATCTTTAAATTTTTCCTCGGCCTCTTTCTTCTGTTCGTGAGGAACGCGGTCAGGGTGATATCGCAGAGCCAACTCACGATAAGTTTTTTTTATCTCATCGAGGTTGGCGTTCTTTTTGACTCCGAGTATTTCGTAATAATCTCTTTTAGTCGGCACTTTCCCTTCCCTACATACTACCTACTATCTACTTTCTATCACTTCTTATCATCCTCTTCTTTAAAATCAGCGTCGATGATATCTTCGCCTTTCTTCGGTTCCTCTTGCTGCGGCCCTTCATTTTGAGGCCCCTGTGGTTGAGCGCCTGCACCGGGACCCTGCTTGGCCTGTGCCTGTTTGTATACTTCTTCGGCTAATTTATGCGAAGCCTTAGTAAGGGCATCCATGCCTTTCTTGATGCGGTCGACATTCTTATCTTTGATCGCCGCCTTTAAGTCATTCGCCGCGGTCTCGATGCCGGCACGGTCCGACTGGGAAACCTTGTCCCCGTAATCCTTCAATGACTTTTCAGTAGCATACACCAGATTATCCGCCTGATTGACGATCTCGACCTCTTCTTTTTTCTTGGTATCATCAGCCGCGAATTTCTCCGCATCCCTTACCATTTTTTCGATCTCTTCCTTGGAGAGTTTCTTGGGAGCGCTGATCTGGATCTTCTGTTCTTTGCCCGTGCCCAGGTCCTTGGCCGTGACATGCACAATACCGTTGGCGTCAATATCAAAAGAAACCTCTATTTGCGGGACTCCGCGCGGCGCGGGAGGAATTCCCACTAAGTCAAAACGCCCGAGCTCTACGTTATCCTCCGCCATAGGCCGCTCGCCCTGCAAGACGCGTATGGTGACCGCGGTCTGATTATCCGCAGCGGTTGAAAATATTTGCGATTTCTTGGTTGGAATAGTGGTATTTCTTTCTATTAATTTTGTATCCACTCCGCCTAAAGTTTCAATACCTAATGACAGCGGGGTAACGTCAAGAAGCAGCACATCCTTGACATCTCCTTTGATTATCGCCGCCTGAATCGCGGCACCCAAGGCTACGCACTCCATAGGGTCAACTCCGCGTTCGATCTTCTTACCTACGAAATCTTCCACAAATTTCTGTACAATAGGCATGCGAGTAGGTCCACCCACCATGATGATGCGGTCCACATCATGAGCGGTCAATTTTGCATCTCTTATCGCCTCTTCCATCGGCTTACGGCAGCGGTCGATTATCGGCCCGACCAGGTCTTCAACCTTGGCGCGGGTAATCGTCATAGTCAAATGCTTCGGCCCGTTTGCGTCAGCGGTAATAAACGGCAGATTAATATCCGTTGATACCGTAGAGGAGAGCTCGATCTTAGCCTTTTCCGCAGCTTCGCGTAAACGTTGCATCGCCATCTTGTCACTGGCAAGGTCTATCCCGGTCTCGCGCTTGAATTGTCCGGCAATATACTCCACCATTACTTTATCCATATCCGTTCCGCCCAGCTGCGTGTCTCCGTGGGTAGATTTAACTTCAAATACTCCCTGGGCCATCTCCATAACGGTTACGTCCAAAGTACCCCCGCCTAAATCAAAAACCATGATCTTCTGCTCTTTCTGGGATTTCTCCAATCCGTAAGCAAGGCAGGCAGCCGTAGGCTCATTGATAATCCTTAATACCTTTAAACCCGCGATTTCTCCGGCATCCTTAGTCGCAGTCCTCTGATTATCATCGAAATATGCGGGGCATGTTATTACCACCTCTTCTACCTTATCTCCCAGATACGCCTCCGCGTCCTGCTTTATTTTCTGCAGGATAAACGCCGAGATCTGCTGCGGGGTGTATTCTTTACCGTAGACGCTGAATTTAAAATCCGTACCCATCTTGCGTTTTGCCGCCTGAATGGTACCTTCGGCGTTGATCGCAGCCTGTCGCCTTGCCGGCTCCCCGACTAAGCGTGTTCCGTCCTTAGTAAAAGCGACATAAGAAGGAAACGCCTTTCCGGAAGCCACACCTGCGCCCTCCGCAGATGGTATTATTACCGGCCGGCCGCCTTCCATCACCGCTGCTGCTGAATTTGATGTCCCCAAGTCAATCCCGATTACCTTTGCCATGTCACACCTCCGCTTTCAAAATGGTTTATATTTTAGATACTTTTACTTTTGCCGTTCTAATTACTTTATCGTTTAACAAATATCCTTTTTGCATCTCTTCGACTACTGTGTGTTCCGGTAATTCTTTATTCTCTACCTGCATCAATGCCTCGTGATAATTCGGATCGAAGATCTTACCTTCTGCCTCGATCGGTTTTACCCCATACTCCTTAAGCATCTCGTACAAATGCGCCAGGATCATCTCGACACCTTTTAAAAAAGATTGCAAGTCAGTGTGCTTTGACTCTGCCAGATCCACTACGCGCTCCAAGTCATCCAAAACGTTTAAAAATTCCAAGATAATACCTTCATTAGCGAATTTAACGAAATCCTGCTTTTCGCGCTCCTGGCGCTTACGGTTGTTTTCAAAATCAGCTTTAAGGCGCAAGAAATTATCCCAATGCTCCTTGGCAGCTGCCGCCTCTTCTTTTAACTTCAGATACTCCGCCTCGGGTATAGTAATTATCTTTTCGCCCGCCTTGTGGTTTGGCTGATTATTTTTAGGTTTATTCTCTTCCATGATTATATACTGTCAAGCACCTCGCTTAATACATCGGAAATGTATTCCATAGTCGGGATGATATGCCTGTACTCCATACGTACCGGCCCTAATACCGCAAGCCTCCCCGAAGGTTTGTTTTTTACGCGGTAGCTTGAGACCACCAGAGAATAATTCTTCATCTCGGGCCTGCCCATCTCGTGCCCTATATAAACCTTTACTTTATCTTTGAAATCGCGGTTGATCACATCCAGCAGGTTCCCTTTCTCCTCGAACATCTTGATCAGGAGACGCATCTTCTCCGCGTCGCGGAATTCCGGCTGCTCTAATATGCGGCTTATCCCTCTGTAAAACACTCGGTCCTGCCACTCAAGGAACGATACAATACCGGTATAATGAGTTATTTGAGAGATGATTTCGGAGGTCTTTTCAAGCGCGTCATCCAGCTTGCGGATCTCTTTCTTGAATTGCCGGACGATCTTTTCTTTTTCGTTTTCCAGCAGGCTCATCTGCGAAATAAGGAAATCCACGTAATAACGGTAACCCTTATCAGTAGGAATCCTGCCGCCGGAGGTATAAGGATGCGTCAAGAATCCCGACTCTTCCAGGTCAGAAAAGATACTCCTGATGGTCGCAGAGCTTAATTCAAACTCATGCGCCAATTCTTCGGAAGCCACAGGGACCGCCTCGCGGATATAGCGGTTTATCGCGGCATTTAAGACTGACCTTCTCCTGGTTTCGTAATCCACTGCCTTACCCATAATTACCTCGTAATTAGCACTCTCGCGCATAGAATGCTAAAATCAGATTTTAACATAAAATATTACTTTGTCAACCTTTGATTATGCCTTTTTGGGCCAATTTCTCGGCCAGGATCTTAGGCAGGTTTAGTTTGATGCTTATGCCCTTTTGCAGGTAGTCGACGCTGAACACCTTGCCTTCGCGGTAAAACAAATCCACCAGGTCCATCCTGTTGTGCGGGATGACGATATCAAGCTCGACCATACTTCCGGTAAAGTTCTTCTCGATCTCCTTAAACAGAAGTTCGAAGTTCTGCTTAAACTTAGCCGAAATAGGTATGGGATTAGGAAAATCCCTGATCAACCTGTCCAACTGCGTTTTATCCTTGAGCAGGTCTATTTTATTCAACGCGGTAATTGTAGGTTTTTCATGCGCGCCCAGCTGTTTCAAAACATCGTATACGGCCTTGCTATGCTCATAGACCCGGGGGTGATTTACGTCTAAAACATGGATCAAAAGCTGGGCATCTCTTACCTCTTCCAGTGTCGCTTTAAATGCCTCGATAAGGTGGTGCGGAAGGTCATTTAAGAAACCCACAGTATCCGATAAGACAACCTGCTCTCCTGCGGGCAGCTGCAGGACGCGGGAGAGAGGGTCGAGTGTCGTGAATAAACTGTCTGCCACGACCTGGCCGGCCTGGGTAAGCGCGTTAAGTAAAGTAGACTTTCCCGCGTTAGTGTAGCCGACGAGCGCAACTGCCGGAAAGGGTTTATCCTGCCTCTTTTTCTTTTGAGTAGCCCTCTGATACTCGTAAGCCTTCAGGTCAGCTTTTAAGCGGTCGATCTTCTTTTTGATTATTCTCCGGTCTATCTCTAATCTTTGTTCCCCCAAGCCGCTCGTTCCTATCCCGCCGCCGGTACGCGAAAGAATAAGCCCCTTACCTATTAACCTAGGCGACAAATATTGGAGTTGGGCCAGCGCAACTTGAGTCTTACCCACCGGACTCTTAGCGTGCCGGGCAAAGATATCCAGTATAAGCTGGGTCCGGTCGATAGTCTTGATGCGGATGACCTCCTCGAGATTTCTCTGTTGCACTCCCGATAGGTCGCAGCTGAAAATAACCACATCCGCGTTTTCTTCCCGGGCGAGTGCTGCTAACTCATGCGCCTTTCCTGAACCGATAAAGAAATTAGGCGTGGGTTTTTCTATTAAACAGTGAACGTTATCGATAACCTCCGGGCCGCTGGTCGTAACCAGCTCCTCAAGCTCATGGGCGATATCCTCGATCTCCCATTGATCCCGGGGATGTTTTAATTTTACCGTGACTAAGAGAGCCTTTTCCATATTTTATCCCTGATTTTATCCGGTTTATCCTTAGCTGAAACCTCAATCCACTCAATACGCTTATCTTTTCTAAACCACGTAAGCTGGCGCTTGGCATAGTGGCGTGTGTTTAATTTTAGGAGGCGTTTCGCCTCCTCTAAACCATACTCGCCGTCAAAATACCCCTTTACTTCTCTTATCCCTAAAGCCGCGCGGCTAGTCTTGCTTAGTTTTATTTTCAGCAGCTTCCTTACTTCATCTAATAACCCGGCTTTAAACATCTTATCCACCCGGGAGTCTATCCTGCGATAAAGCTTCTCTCTGTTAGTATTTAAACAGAATACTCTGATATCATAATCAGCGCTTAAACCCTTTCTGTCTTTTTGCAGCAGAGAGATAGGCTTACCCGTACTTTCAAAAACTTCCAACGCTCTGATAATACGCTTAGTATCGTTAGGATGGATCTTTGCTGCCGCTTGTGGGTCGACTTTCTTTAAACGCCTATGCAGAAACACGCTCCCGCTCTTCTCTGCCTGACGATATAAGCGCTCTCTTATTTTTGTATCGGTAGCCTTGGCCTTGAATATGCCATCGATAAGCACCGACATATAGAGCCCGGTACCGCCTGTAAGAATCGGAGTATTACCATTAGCTACGATCCTTTTGATTTCCTTAAACGCCATACTGCGGTATTTTGAGGCGTTAAATTCTGAAGAAGGCGAAAGGGCCGCGATCAGATGGTGCCTGACGCTCTGCAAAAGCCTTTTATCCGGATATGAAGAAATTATCCTCATACCTTTATACACCTGCATGGAATCGCAGGAGATTATTTCAGCGCCTATCTTCTTAGCCAGGCTAACAGCGGCCGCGCTTTTTCCGATTGCCGTAGGCCCGACGATAAATACGACCTTACCCGGTTTTTTAATTTTCATTACGGGAGCACCTTGGTAGGGTAACCTTCGCGGCTAAGCCTCTCTTCAAGATTTAAGGCCTCCTCCCTGCTTTTCAGGCGGCCGATTTTAACACGGTATATCTTAGCAAACTTTGACGACAGGCCAACTTCTACAAAGGCTGGGTAACCTTTTTTCACCAGAATGTCGGATAAATTATTTGCATTGCGGTTACTGGAAAAAGACCCCGCTTGTACCGTATAGTAAATGTCGCCCGCCTCCTGCCCGGAAGTCAAGGCCTCATCCGGGGCTCCCCCTTCGTTATTTGCGGGAAAAGCGGCGGCTAATTTATCCCGGTATTCTTTGCCTTTAGCGGCCTGGTCCTTCTTAAAGGCAACTAAACTTAGGCGGGAATAGATCTTCGCCCTTAATTTTGAATGCGGATTGGAATCCAGTATACCATCGTAAATGGCTTGGGCTTTATCAAGGTCTGAACTTAAAAAAGCGGCGTCTCCTAAGCCCAGCCTCGCCTCTTCTCGGAGCGCGCTGCCTTTAAATTCGTTTAAGATTATTTCAAAGTTATCCGAGGCGCGCGGATAATTACCGTCTTTGAGATAACTTAAACCAAGGATGTAATAAAGTTCATCCAGGTCTTTAGAGTTACCCGAGCGGGATAGCGCCTTCTCCCCTTCGATAACCGCCGACTTATAATCTCCCTTCATATAATAGGCCTTGATCGGATCTAAGTTCAAAGGGTACGCGTGTGTTGTAATCCCTAAGACCAGAAATAGGACGCCTATAAATAATTTAGGCCTATGATTTCGCATTCTTCTTCGCCAATCTCCTCTGCAGATCCAATATTAATCTATGCCTTTTCTCTTTATCCTTCTTAAGAACGTCATCCTTCATCATGTCAGCCTGCGTGCCCGGACGGGGAGAATATTTAAAAATATAAGCTGCGTCAAATTTGACCTTCTTAAGCAAATCAAAGGTTTCTTGAAAATCCTTATCCGTCTCTCCGGGGAAACCGACTATGACATCCGTGGTAAGCGTCCCCCCCTTGACTATTTTACGGTATTCCATTGCTAAATCCAGGAAAAACTCTCTGGTATAATTGCGCCTCATCGCTTTTAAAATCTTATCCGAACCTGACTGAAGGGGCAGGTGCAGCCATTTGCTAAGCTTATCCAGGCTTGCCATCGCCTCAAACAGCCTCACATCGGTATCTTTAGGGTGTGATGTTAAAAAACTGAGTTCCTTCAGGCCCTTTAGCGAATTGATCCGCTTAAGCAGCTCCTTAAAATCAGCGTTTTCCGATTTGTAAGAATTCACGTTCTGTCCCAAAAGGGTGATTTTGTTTATTCCCTTGTTCAGTGCCTGCTCTGCTTCTTTAATTATATCCGCAAATCTCCGGTGCCTCTCCGGGCCGCGGACATAAGGCACCACGCAATATGAGCAAAAATTAGAACACCCTTCCGAGATAACAAGATGGGCACGGCTCTTATCATTATAATAACCGGTGTGATATATCTCTTCCGGCCGGTTCAGGCCGTCCGTCTCCCAAATCTTTCTTTCTAAAATCCCTTTATCTTTTAATAAATCCTTTAATATTTGCGGGATTTTAGCTATATCTGACGGGCCGACCACAAAATTAACATTCGCTGCGCGCACAAATACACCCTCTTTATAATTTTGTGCCATACAGCCGACCAAGCCGACGATCTTACCGTTCTTATGCACGCCGATCTCGCTCCAGGCCACGTCTTCAGCGTGCTTACGCACCGAGCAGGTATTTAAAATCACTATACCAGCCTTGTCAGCCTCCTCGACTATCTCAAAACCTGCCTTATCAAGTAATCCGGAAATCACCTCCGAGTCCC